>FLNX01001670.1_pt1 | contig 15765 bp, 14 predicted proteins | sample 1140341 | NCBI WGS metagenome assembly FLNX01 (sample SAMEA3878208, study PRJEB12797) | bioreactor metagenome | biome: Moose rumen | place: Sweden | collected 2011-10
CCGCCGGCCTTCGCCTACAAACCTTATCGGTTCGGAACTCATATTCTTATCCAGGCCTTGTGGCCAACGGAAGTCGGGCGGTGCAAAAAAAATAGTTGGGTCTTACCCATTTGCCCTACATTGTTAACCGCCCGATCCCATTGTCCTTGGTTATACATGTTGTTTATTGTCGTTTTTATTTCTTTTTTCTTTTTCCTCTTTGTCTGTATTTCATGCAAATTTACTACTTTTGCGCTTGCATCCTTGACTTGCAGACAACCACGCTGCAAATCTAAGGTTTGTCAGCGCAAAACACTGTGTATGGAAGAGATTATCCGTTTTTTGGAGGACGTGTTGCGCAACAACAACCGCCCGTGGTTCCAAGAGCATAAGAACCAGTATCTTAAGGCGCAGGCTAACTTCAACGCCTTGGCCGAACAAATCATCGGCGGCGTGCAGAAGTTCGACGACAACTGCCGTGGCCTGACCCTCAAAGACTGCACTTACCGCTTCTATCGCGACACGCGCTTCTCGCCCGACAAGCGGCCCTACAAAACCCACTTCGGCGTGTTCGTCTGTCCCGAAGGCAAGAAGTCGATGCTCGGCGGCTACTATTTCCACATCGAGGCCAAGGAGTCGGAGTATCTTGGACATAACATGCTCTGCACGGGAATGTACATGCCCGACACGGCCATGCTGAAGACCATCCGCGACGAGATCCTCTTCAACGGCGAGCCTTTGGCGGAAGCCATCGCCAAAGCCGACACCTTCGGCTTGGACACGGGCAACGCCATGAAGCGCGTGCCCAACGGCTATCCCAAAGACCACCGACACGCCGAGCTTTTCAAGCAGCGCGACTGGCTCTTGGTGCAAGACCTTCCCGACCAACGCCTCCACGACCCGCATTTGGTGGACTGGGTGCTGAGCGAGTTCGAGAAGACCAAGGACTTCTGCCAGTGGCTGAACCGCACAGTACGAGGGTAAGAAAAAAACGAGGCGTTTGCCTCGTTTTTTTCTTACGCCAGCTCAAACTGTTCCAAGAACCTTAGGTCGTTCTCGAAGAACAGTCGCAGGTCGTTGATGCCGTATTTCAGCATGGCGATGCGCTCCACGCCCATGCCGAAGGCGAAGCCCGTGTATTTCTCCGGGTCGATGCCGCTGGCCGTGAGGATGTTGGGGTCGCACATGCCGCAGCCCAAAATCTCGACCCAACCCGTGTGCTTGCAGATGTTGCAGCCCTTGCCGCCGCAGATGTTGCAAGAGATGTCCATCTCCGCCGAGGTTTCGGTGAAGGGGAAATAAGACGGGCGGAAGCGCACCTGAGTGCCTTCGCCGAAGAACTCCTGCACGAAGTGGTAGAGCGTCTGCTTCAGGTCGGCAAAGGAAACGTTCTCGTCGATGTAAAGGCCTTCGATTTGGTGGAAGATGCAGTGGGCGCGGGCCGAGATGGCCTCGTTGCGGAACACGCGGCCCGGCGCGATGACGCGAATGGGCGGCTGTTGCTTTTCCATGGCCCTCACCTGCACGCTCGAAGTGTGGGTGCGCAAGAGGATGTCGCTCACCTTGTTCACGTTAGGCTCCTTATTAATAAAGAAGGTGTCCTGCATGTCGCGAGCGGGATGGTCGAGGGGGAAGTTCAAGGCCGAGAACACATGGTAGTCGTCCTCGATTTCCGGGCCTTCGACGATGGTGAAGCCGAGGTGGGCAAAGATCTCGTTGATGTCGCGGCGCACGATGCTCAGCGGATGGCGGGCGCCGCGCATCTCGTTGGCGGGCATCGTCATGTCGAAGCCGGCGTCGTTGCTGTGCTGGCTCTCAAACTTCTGCAACTGTTCCTCCACCTTGTCCTGCACGACGTTTTTCAGCTCGTTGAGCTTCATGCCCATCTCCTTGCGGAGTTCGGGAGCCACGGTCTTGAAGTCGGCAAACAAGGCGGGGATGACGCCTTTCTTGCTCAGATAGGTGATGCGGAAGTTTTCCAATGATTCCTTGCTATCAGCTTGGAAATCACGCACTTGGTTTAATATTTCTTCGATTCTTTCTTTCATCTTATTATGCTTCTGGCTTCTGGCTTCTGGCTTCTGGCTGATTGAAATGCCAGTAGCCAAAAGCCATTAGCTTTATTTCTCAATTGTAACGGAAAGGATGGTGACAGGTTCAACGGGCATGTCCATATTGCCAGTCTTGACTGCGGCAATCTTATCGACGACCTCCAGTCCTTCGGTCACCTCGCCGAACACGGTGTAGTCGCCATCCAAATGCGGAGTGCCGCCAATGGTTTTGTAAGTTTGGCGTTGCTTGGCCGAGAGCACCTTGCCCGAGCGGTTCTCGAACATGTCGAGCCAACGGTCGTCGTACACCTTGCCTTGCACGATGTAGAACTGCGAGCCGCTGCTGGCCTTCTTGGGGTTCACTTGGTCGCCTTGGCGGGCGGCGGCGAGGGCGCCTTTCTTGTGGAAATGGTTGCTCGTGAACTCGGCGGGGATGGTGTAGCCCGGGTCTAAGCGACCGTCGGCGTTCTGTCCGCCTTGGATCATGAATTGGTTGATGACGCGGTGGAACGGCGAGCCGTTGTACCAGCCTTCGTTCACCAATTTGATGAAGTTGTCGCGGTGCTGCGGCGTGTCGTTATACAGTTTGGCTTTTATGGTACCCATGTTGGTCTTGATGACAACGACGGTTTCCTTTTCGGTGGCTTTTTGTGCTTGGCAGGTCAGCCCGACCAACACCAAGGCGACTAAGATCATTTTCTTCATAACTAAAGGTTTTAGGTTTTTAAAATACTGTATTTCAAATGATTAACATATTATCTGTCTAACATTCGTCTTATTCGTTGACGATGGAATAGGTCACCTCAAGGCGCAGTCTGTTGTCTTCGTCGGCCTCCGGGCCGTTGATGATCCAGCGATAGGCGTTGTAGGAGGCGCCGTCGATGCCGAGACTGAGTCCGTTATTGGCGGTTTTGTTGAGTATGAGCTTTTCGATGTATTCCGAGATGCGGAAGCTGACGCTTTTCGACTGGGCGTCGTAGGTGCCGCCGAAGTAGTTGTCGCCTTCGTAATTGTCGGGAAGGATGTAAGTCGTGTTGTCTTCATTGAAGCCAATCAGCACCAGTTTTTTGGGGGCCGAGAAAAGGGCCGTGTCGATGTCGCTGGGGGCGGGCAAAACGAGTTTGGCTTCGTTGACGAGGATGTGGCTGTGCTCAAGCGAGTCGGCCCAATGGGTGATGTTGGGGAAATGGAGGCGCGTCCTGATGCCGCCCATGCTTTGGAGATAAACCCGCTGCTGCCCGAGACCCGTGTTGCCGTCAAGCAACTGTCCGACAAACTCGGGGGTGCCTTGGGTGTAGTCGTGGTCGAAGTGGTTGAAATAGTAATCCGACGAGGTGACATAAAAATAGTAGCGAAGGGCGTTTTGGGGTGTGGCCGCATCGTGGTAGTAAAGCTGCAATTGGGTTGTCGTGTTGTTGGTCAGGGTGAGCGAACAGACGGCACCGTTTTGCGCGACGGCGTCGCAAATAAGATAAAGCCCCTTGAAATGGGTCTTGAAAACGTCGGGAGTGTTGTAGGCCGTGCTGTCGATTTGCAGCAAGTAGTTACCCAACGTAGGGCTAAGCGGGATGCGGATGATGGGTTCCGTGATGGTGTCGTCGCCAATGGAAAAGTTCTTCGTTCGCGGATGTGGCCTGAATTGGAAGCCGTTGGCAAGGTCGATGGCGTCGTGTCCTATTTCCGAATAGCTGTAATAGGGGTCGCTCGATGAGATGCTGTCGGTCAGTTCATAGACATGTACGGTTTGCAGGGTCGTGGTGTCGCCATAAACGTCGGAGAGGGCTATTTGAAGGACGATGGAATCGAGCACGGGAGCCGCACCGAAGCTCTGTCCCGAAGAGGAGAAGCGGAATTGGGTGTAGAATCCGGCTTCGGTCAAGCCAAAAACGGGGTCGTTCATGCTGCCGAGCAGGGCATACCTCACGTTTTTCGAGCCGATGGAGTCGAGATAGGCGTGGCACGACACTTGGACGGTGTCGGTGTGCATCACGTTGATATAGTTGTTGTCGTCGATAAGGTCGTTGCCGATGGTGTTTGGGGTTTTCTTGCACGAGAAAAGGCATAAGGTCAGGACGCCGATCATTAACGCCAAGCAGGTTTGAGCTGTTGAATGATAAGTTCTCATTGTGATTACGGTTGTTCAAGAATGGTTTGTTGATGATAACTTGAAACCTCGGCGCTTATTGTTTTTGGATGAAGGTTTCGTAGAAGTCGTTGCAGTCTTGCGGAAGTCGGTCGGCGCCTTGGAAAGGCAGCACGGGCTTGCCGCAGCTTTCCAAGTATTCCTCGATTTCGGGATGTATGTTTTCGCTGCAAACGGTGATGCCGTCGGAATAGTCGATGGCTGCCTTGGTCAGGTTGACGTAGTTGGTTTCCTTGAAATACTTGAGGTCTTTTGGGGTCATGCCCGGCAGCTTCATTTTCTTTTCGAATCCGGCCGAGAAGGTTTCGTCGAAGGCGTCGTCGTAGATGGAATAGATGATCTTTGACTCGTTGAACAAGGGGTTGTCTCTGACGGTCATGGCGCGTTTGAGATAAACGGGCATCAGGGCCGAAATCCAGCCGTGGCAATGGATGATGTCGGGCGACCAGTTCAGTTTTTTCACCGTTTCGATGACGCCACGGGTGAAGAAGATGCATCGGTTGTCGTTGTCGGGACAAAACACGCCTTTTTCGTCATAGGCAAGGGTTTTCCGTTTCGAGAAGAAGTCGTCGTTGTCGATGAAATAGATCTGCATTCTCGCCTTTTGGATGGAGGCCACCTTGATGATGAGCGGATGGTCGGTGTCGTTGATGATGAGGTTCATGCCCGAAAGCCGAATCACTTCGTGCAGTTGGTTGCGCCGCTCGTTGATGATGCCGTAGCGTGGCATGAATATCCTGATTTCCCTACCGTTTTCCTGTGTGGTTTGAGGCAGATAGCGTCCAACGAGGCTCATCGGGGTCTCCGGAAGATAAGGGGTGATTTCTTGATGAACGAAAAGAACTCTTGTCTTGTTTTCCATTGTCTCTGTTACTCTTGCATTTCAAAGGAGCAAAGTTACGATTTTTTTTTGAAATAGAGCGAATATTTTTTTGCCTTTCAAAAATGTGTTATGTTTAAAGAGTTGTTTTTCAATCAGAAAACCGACAGCAAACGACTACTACCGACTACAAACGTTTAATCAACGGCTTAGTCTTGACAAAGGTTGTTACTTTGCACCGTCAAAACCGAACGACTTGGTGGCGACGCAAACAAATCAAATTATTTTCATCAACTTCAAAACACAAACAACATGAGTACAATGAGAAATTCGGTCACATTGGTTGGCCGCCCGGGTGCAGAGCCTGAGATGAGAAGCTTCAACAACAACATGAAAGTGGCGCGTTTCCGCTTGGCCGTGAACGAACGCCGCCGTAACGCCAACAACGAGTGGGTTACCGACACGCAATGGTTCCCCTTGGTGGCTTGGGGACCGCTGGCCGAGCGCGTGATGAAGAGCGTGCAGAAAGGAAAGCGGTTGGCCGTGGCGGGCAGCCTGCGCAACAACGAGTGGACCGACGACAAGGGCCAACGCCACTCTACCACCGAAGTCAAGCTCTCCGACATCATGCCGCTGGAGTTTGAAAAGGACTGACCACGGCGCGGCTTTGAAAGGCTGCCGCAGTGCCGAACCCCGAAAACCGGACAAACCGTTTTCGGGGTTCGTCGTTTTTCGGAATCACTTGCCGTTTTCTTTGGCCAACGCCACAAACGGCGGGTTAGGATAGTCTTCCTTGCCGTATTCCAAAGGCTTACCGTCGCTGATGCGGAGCACCTTGCCGCCTGCGGCACGCAGGATGGCATCGGCGGCGGCGGTGTCCCATTCCTTGGTCTTGCTGTAGCAGACATAGACGTCGGCGGTGCCTTCGGCCAAGCGTGCGAACTTCAGGCTGCTGCCTTGCGTGTCGATGACGAGGTCGGGATGGGCGGGACGCAACACCTTATTAATATATTCGTCCACCTCGGGCGTGCGATGCGAGCGGCTGACCAGAACGGTGAAAGTTGAGGGTTTAGAGTTTAGAGTTGAGAGTTGAGAGTTTAGAGTTGAGGTTTTTTGGTCTTCTGAGGTCCAAAGTTTGTCTAAAACTGGCGCATAAATCACGCCCAAGACGGGTTGTTTGTCTTCAATTAGCGCGATGTTGACCGTAAACTCGCCGTTGCGTTTGACGAACTCCGCCGTGCCGTCGAGCGGATCGACGAGCCAATAACGCTTGAACCGCGAGCGGTCGGGCGGCAAGTCTTCCTCGCTGACGAAAGGCAACCCCGAAGGTTTCAAAATCTCTTTGATGATATTGCTGGCGCGGAGGTCGGCCTCGGTGACGGGCGAATCGTCGTCTTTGGCATAGACCTCGAAGGGCTGCGCATACACTTCCATGATGGCTTTTCCGGCTTCCATGGCGGCTTCTGTGGCTAAGGACAACATTTTTTCCATTCTGCAAAATTAGAAAATATTCCATTGTAAATCAATGTAATAAGAAAAAACTTTCAAAAAAGTTTCTTTCGTGCCATTTTATTCCACTAATTTTGCACGCGAAAAAACGGAGGGTTTCCCACCCAAAGTTGTAAAATTGAGACTATGGCAAAGAATTTAGTTATCGTGGAGTCACCGGCCAAGGCCAAGACCATCGAAGGGTTTTTGGGGAAGGAATATACGGTGAAGTCGAGTTATGGCCACGTGCGCGACTTAAACAAGAACACGTTGAGCGTCAATATCGAAAAGGATTTTGAACCCGAATACGAGATTTCGGAGGACAAGAAAGCCCTCATTGCCGAATTGAAAAAGCTTTCGAAAGCCGCCGACACGGTGTGGCTTGCGTCCGATGAAGACCGCGAAGGAGAATCCATCTCGTGGCATCTCTATGAAGCCCTCGACCTGAAGAAGAAGGACACGAGGCGTATCGTCTTCCACGAAATCACCAAGACGGCCATTTTGAACGCCATCGAAAACCCGCGCGACATCGACATGGGCCTTGTGGCCGCCCAGCAAGCCCGGCGTGTGCTTGACCGCCTCGTGGGTTACGAGCTCTCGCCGCTTCTTTGGAAAAAGGTGAAGCCCTCGTTGTCGGCAGGTCGTGTGCAATCAGTGGCCGTGCGTCTCATCGTCGAACGCGAGGAAGAAATCAAGAACTTCGTGCAAAGCAGCGCCTATCGTGTGACGGCGCAATTCAGTTTCATAAAGGACAACCAAGAATACACCCTTGCCGCCGAGCTGCCCAACCGTTTCGACACGGAGGAGGAAACAAGGAAGTTCTTGGAGTCGTGCATGAACGCCGCCTACAAAGTGGACAGCATCGAGAAGAAGCCCACGGTGCGTTATCCCGCGCCGCCGTTCACCACCTCCACCCTGCAACAGGAAGCCGCCCGCAAACTCGGTTTCTCGGTAGCCAACACGATGCGCATTGCGCAACAACTCTACGAATCGGGAAAAATCACCTACATGCGTACCGACTCGGTCAACCTTTCGAGCCTCGCCCTTGGCATGGCCAAGAAGGAAATCGCGGAGAACTACGGCGCCGAATACGTGAAGACCCGCCAATACCACACCAAGACCAAAGGCGCACAGGAGGCACACGAAGCCATCCGCCCGACCTATCTCAACCAACACACCATCAAAGGCACCGCCGACGAGCGCAAGTTGTATGAACTCATCTGGAAGCGCACCATCGCCTCGCAAATGGCTGACGCACAGATGGAACGCACCAACGTCAACATCGGCGTCTCGACCAACGACAAGCAGTTTGTCGCCACGGGCGAGGTCATCCTTTTCGATGGTTTCCTGAAGGTCTATATGGAAAGCTATGACGACGACCGCGCCGACGACACCGCCGCCATCCTGCCGCCCATCGAGGTGGGCACCGCCCTCGACATGGAGAAGATGGAAGCCCAGCAACGCTATTCGCGCCATCCGCTGCGCTACACCGAAGCCAGCCTCGTGAAGAAGATGGAAGAATTGGGCATCGGTCGCCCCTCGACCTACGCGCCCACCATCTCCACCATCCAGAAGCGCGAATACGTCACCAAAGGCGACGTGAAGGGAGAACCGCTGACTTACAAAATCATCTCACTGAAAAACAACAAGATAAGCGAAAAGACGGGCAAGGAAAACTACGGTGCCGAAAAAGGCAAGCTGCTGCCTACCGACATCGGCGTTTTGGTGAACAAGTTCCTGACCCAATACTTTGAGAGCATCATCGACTACAACTTCACCGCCAACGTGGAGAAGGAGTTCGACAAGATTGCCGAAGGCGAGCGCGAATGGAACGCCATGATCAAGGATTTTTACAAGGGCTTCCACCAACAGGTGGTCAGCACGACCGAAAACTCGGGCAAGTTCAGCGGCGAGAAGCTGCTTGGCACCGACCCCGCCACGGGCAAGAAGGTGTATGTGAAGGTGGGGCGTTTCGGTCCCGTGGCGCAAATCGGCGACACCGAGTCGAACGAGAAACCGCGTTTCGCTGGCCTGAAGAAAGACATGAGCATAGAGAGCGTCACCTTGGAAGAAGTGCTGAAACTGTTCGATTTTCCACGCATCCTCGGCCAATACGAAGGCAAGGAAATCACTGTGGCCGTGGGGCGTTTCGGGCCTTACATCCGCCACGACAACAAGTTCTACAGCTTGGCCAAGACCGACAATCCCGCCCTTGTGGAATACGACCGCGCCGTCGAGATCATCAACGAGAAACGGCAGAAGGACTTGGACAACATCATCCGCACTTATGACCAAGACCCCGACCTGCGCGTGCTGAATGGTCGCTACGGGCCATACATCGCCTACAAGAAGAGCAACTTCAAGATCCCGAAAGGCACCGAGCCATCGACGCTGAGCTACGAGGACTGCCTTGCCATCGTGGAAGACCCCAAAAACGCACCCAAGAAGCGGGTGGCGAGGAAGAAATAAATACTTATATTTGCACTCGAGGGAAAAACCAATCTTAAATCGTGAATTTTGAATCTTTAATCGGAATAAAATGGAGAAAAAAGACTTACTGAAAGACGTTGTCGAGCACATCGACATCAAGAAGTACGACTCGACCGAACTCATCAACGCCATGCGCAAGATGTCGTTCACCTCGCGCGACACCGCCCGCGCCGCCGACATCCTCTGCCAGATGATTGCGGAGAAAGACTGCACCAACATCCTCACCATCGCTGGCTCCACCTCGGCTGCCGGCTGCATGCAGGTGTATGTTGACATGGTTCGCAACAAGATGGTTGACGCCGTGGTCAGCACGGGTGCCAGCATCATCGACATGGACCTCTTTGAAGCCTTGGGCTACAAGCACTACATCGGTACGAAAGAGAACGTCATCCCTGACACCAAGCTGCGTGAACTCTACATCGACCGCATCTACGACACCTTCATCGACGAGGAAGAGCTGCAAGCCTGCGACCAAGCCACCTGCGACGTGGCCGACACCTTGGAATGCCGTCCCTACAGCAGCCGCGAGTTCCTCTACGAGGTGGGCAAATGGTTAGCCAACGGCCATGGCGTGAAGAAGGAAAGCCTCATCCAGACGTGCTACGAGTGCGGCGTGCCGATCTTCTGTCCCGCTTTCAGCGACAGCAGCGCGGGCTTCGGCATCGGCAAGCACCAGTGGCTCCGCAAGAAAGCCGGCAAGCCCTACGTCAGCATCGACTCGGTGGCCGACTTCCTCGAACTCACCGAAATCAAGATGAACAGTCCGGAAAGCGGCCTCTTCATGGTCGGCGGCGGCACGCCCAAGAACTTCGCACAGGACACTGTGGTGTGCGCCGAAATCCTTGGCGTTGAGGTGCCTATGCACAAATACGCCATCCAGATTACCGTGGCCGACGTGCGCGACGGCGCCTGCTCGTCATCGACGCTGCTCGAAGCCGGCTCGTGGGGCAAGGTGAGCGAGGATCTGCAACAGATGGTCTATGCCGAAGGCACCACCGTCATCCCCGCCATCGTCAGCTACGCCTACCACAACGCACCGTGGCGCGAGCGCGAGTACAAGAACTGGCAGAAGTTATACAAGTAATCCACAATAGTGTGGGAAATACTGTACTCAACCCTTAACCGTCATGGCGGAGAAGCATCCGCCATCTCCTAAGCGCGAAGACGTTCTCCGTATGCTTAGGAGATTGCGGGTCAAGCCCGCAATGACGGTTAAAGGTGGGTTTATTCCTCAATTAAAACATGGACATCACCCTCTTCCTCGACCCTGTTCCCGAAAAATGCTTTGGCGAAACCTATCGTCCAGGCAAAAAGACTTTGGGCGAAACCATCAACACATACCGCTCGGAAGACACGTTTCCCGACCTCGAAGGCGTTGATTTGGCCCTCGTTGGCGTGAAGGAAGAACGCGCCGCCATCGACAACCGTGGCTGCGCCGACGGCGTTGACCTTATCCGCAAGGCGCTCTACCAGCTCTTCGACCATTGGCCGCAGCTCCACATCGTTGACCTCGGCAACGTGAAAATCGGGAAAGAAATCAACGACACGTATTTTGCAGTGAACCAAGTGCTTACAGAACTGTTGAAGAACAAGATCGTGCCTATCGTCATCGGGGCGGGACAAGACATTACCTATACGATGTATCAGGTGTATGAGCCGACGGGCAAGCTCATCAACATCGCCGCCGTCGACCCCATGTTCGACATCGGCAACGACAAGGAAGCCCTCAACTCACATTCCTACCTGAGCCACATCATCCTGCACCAACCCAATTTCCTGTTCAACTTCACCAACATTGGGTATCAATCCTATTATGTTGACACAGAAAACATTGACCTGATGAAACAACTGCTTTTCGATGCTTATCGTTTGGGCAACGTCAAGCAAAACATTGAGATTACAGAGCCGCTCATCCGCAACGCCAACCTGCTGAGTTTCGACATCTCGGCCGTCCGTGCCGCCGATGCGCCCGGCGTGAAAAACACCTCACCCAACGGCTTCAACGGCGAAGAGGCCTGCCGCATGACGCGGTACGCCGGACTGAGCTACAAGCTCTCGTCCATCGGCTTCTTCGAGTACAACCCGCACTACGACATCAACTCGCGCACGGCCAACCTCATCGCCGAGATGATTTGGTACTTCATCGAGGGGTTCGCGAACCGCCAAGACGACATCCCGACCCTCGAAAGCACCGACTTCAAACGCTACAACGTGCAAATCGGTGATGGACAGGACGTTGTTTTTCTGTGCCACAAGATTTCCGGCAAATGGTGGATGGACATGTCGTTCCTTCAAAACAACGACCTGCGTTTTGAGCGTCACCATTTCATCCCCTGCTCGAAGGAAGACTACGACCAAGCCATGCGCAACGAGCTGCCCGACAAGTGGTGGCAGTTTTACCAGAAGCTGATGTGATGAAAATCATATTTGGAACGAAAATTACAGGTTCACTATCCATATTCCATCAGACCTGCGCCCTTGCCTTTTCAACAAACCTTTTTCTCTCAGGGTTTTAATGTTTTGATATGTTTTTGTCCTTCCAAAGCCAATATGGTTTCCGATTTGCTCCATAGTCAAAGTAGGATTATCACCAACTAATTGTAAAATACTTCTTTGAATTTCGGTAAGTTGAGATAGCGTTTGATTCTTGGGCTGTTTTAAAGGTCTATTGATGGTCACGGTAAACATCCCTTTTATGTCAAATTTTGGCTCAGGCAAACCTGCATCAACCATATCTCTTATCATTCTCGGAATGCCCGAACCGATGTGTTCCACAAGGTGCATTCTATTGAACAATCCAAAAATCAACGGATTGCGTGAAATGCTTCTGTGGCCAAAGTTTTCTGCCACGGCAGGCAACAACTCACCCGGATTGCTGATTTCTATTCGGTCGTCAAACATTTCTATAGTGATTGTTGCCCCTTGTTCATAATAATCCCGATGCGAAAGTGCATTGATGATGGATTCCTTGAAAACTCCCAAAGGCACTTCCCAGATTTCTTTCCTTGGCCCCGCCCCTTCTATTTCATAGGCTACTTGGAGCTTTCCTTTTAGCCATTCGATGGCTTTTTTGTATTGTTGTGGCAACGGTCCGCCAAAAACCTTGTCATCAAGAATGTACACCATCTCGTTTCCTTTGAACAAGACACAACGAATGACAGCGTGTGGAAAGTAGCGTTCAGGTTCACGGGCAAAAAACAACACCCCGCCTCGCTTCACCCAACCGTCTTCGTCGTAAGTTTGCAAATTTTCAAGGATTTGCTGATTGTTGATGGCATTGCTGATACCCGATTCCTTTTTGAATTCATTGAAATTGCTTTCATCCAATTCTTTGTCCAAGCTGATTTTAGGAAAAGGCATGGCATCAAAATACACTTTGTTGTTCTGTTCGAACAACGCCCTGATTTCTTCGGCAGAAATGATTTTTTGGCAAGAAGCACCTTCGCGGATGTAGGTGGCTCCAGCGACAAAATGGGGCTTGTTTTTGCTTGATGGCACTTCTATCACCCACACCGTTTTCCCATCCACCTCCACAGCATATAACTCATAGCGGGGTTTAGGTGATATTTCCCCGATACTGTCTTGGATAGCCGACCGTTTGGAATTGTCGATTTCGGCTCCGATGATTTGGTTGCCATCGCTAACACCAATTAATACATAACCTCCCGACGAATTGGCGAAACCACAAACCTCTTCCGAAAGTTCGCGGACTTTTGAAGGCACATTCCTTTTGAAATCTACGTTTCTGCCTTCTCCGTCTTTCACCATTCTAAGGATATCATTCGCATCTAACATATTGAAAATCTAATAAATCGATGCAAAAATACAAATAATCATCAAACCGTAAAAGATTTCATCCAAAAGTTCGCCAAAAGTTCGCCAAAAGTTCGCGATTCAATTTTTCAAACATTTTTCCTTGCACAAACCTTTTTTTCCCTATTTATTCTTATGAATTGGCAATGGCTTTTTGCCCTACATTGTTAACCGCCCGATCCCATTGTCCTTAGTTATACATGTTGTTTATTGTCGTTTTTATTTCTTTTTTCTTATTCCTCTTTGTCTGTATTTCATGCAAATTTACTACTTTTGCGCTTGCATCCTTGACTTGCAGACAACCACGCTGCAAATCTAAGGTTTGCCATCGAAAGTTTAACCCCAAATATCAACATTAAAATCACAACTATGTACAAATTAAAAGAAACGATTCTGAAAACCAGAACAGTGCTTATGCTGTTAGCTGTAATCTTTTTAGCTTTCAGTTGCAAGAAAGAAGATGTATCTTTGCCAGATAATTCTTCGTATGAATGGAAAACCAATAACCAACAGATGCCGCCATCGCGATCTGAAAATCACTCTAATAATGGCTCTACTGAAGATGTTGCCATTGTGTTAGGTGATACTTTAAGTGACCCTTAAAAATTGGAGAACATGCAGAAGGCGTACAATAACATTAATAATGGAAATGCACCAATTTCAAGCGTGAAGGCCAATTACCGCTATGTTCGGGTCTTACCTGCTGACCAAGATGAGTTGAACGCTATCGAGGCAGACACCACATTGTTATTATTTGATTATCCGTTGCATTATGAAATTACAGTTGCAGGAACTTATTATCATGATCCTACTGTTGCAGATTCTACTATGACATGGCTCTATAGTGTGGTGCCAATGAACTATCAGTTTCCAACCGGTGTCAATGAAGAATTAATTTACTATGTTTACATTCCACCTACCGAATCCAAAGGAGACTTTTATGATCAATTAGAAGAGGAGGCATATCGTATTACTGGGTATGAAGGAGAAGATAACGGTTCGAAAGCAGCAAGAGGGAGTTGGTGGACCCCATCTGCAAAGATTCGTGCTTGGGATGACATCGTTCAAGGATACATCCCGCTTGAAGGCGTAAAAGTATTAGCCCGATTCTTGACTAAAACAGCCAAGGGAATAACTGATGGGAATGGCGAATGTGAAGTGGATAAGGATTTTAGATATCCTGTATACTATTCAATAAAATGGGAATCTAACGTATGGGATATCAGGAATGGAGCTTTAGGTCAAGCTTATTATAATGTGAATACTAGTATGAGTACTCCATGGAACTTTTACATTGGGAATAATGGTTCTTCTATTTTTTATGCCACCGTCCATAGAGCTGCTTATAAGTTCTGTTATGGAAACCGTTTGGGTTTAAAACGCCCTATTCTGTCATATGGAAAAACTAAAATTGCTGTGTACGATAAAACAGCATGGTGGGGAAGCGGATGTTGTTGGGGAACATGGAGCCTCTTTGGTATAATTCCTGATATTAACATTGCTCTCCCTCATTCCACATGCACAGCAGAAGTGTTTGGCACAACTATTCATGAATTAGGACATCAATCGCATTTGCTGTTTATTGGAAAAGGCACTTATATCCAATTGGCTAAAGAAATCCATGAAAGTTGGGCCGCTGCGGTAGAATGTGCTTTGACAAATCATCATTACAATAATGAACTTAGTTCATATGGAACGAGATGTCAACAATATAATCAGGAGTTTTCATACCAAGATTGGAAGCCAAAAGACCCTCCTCAAAAGACAAACTGTTACACTCCAATTTTTATTGATCTAATTGATAATTATAACCAAAGAAATGGAGGTAACTGTGGCTATTATCCGATAGTCAGTGATAGTTGCCCTTATTCATTTTCCCCCAATAATAATCGCCCCAATGATGTAATTTCTGGGTATAACATAACTTATATTCAGAATAATGTTTTACCCGATGCATACGGGTTGTCCAGCCTTTGTTCTTCTTTGAAAGCACATAAAATCGCTGGTGTGACAGATCAAATGATAGACAATCACATGGCTCCTTATTGGAATAGGATATACACAAGATAAGGGAGGTTGTAGATATGAAAAAACTATTAAAACATAGATTAGAATATTTTGGGTTAGTTGTTTTTCTCTTATGCCTAAATTCGTGTGTGTATGAATCATATTTCAAGGATGACTATTACATTTTGAATAGCACACAAAATACAGTTCATTATTGTTTTGATGAAATCCGATCAGATTTAGTAATAGAACCCGATGAGAAAGTCTTTTTGAAGAGTGTTTCTGGCTATAGACAACCCTCTCCGTTTGATAATGGCGAAGTTTACCTTGAATATGGTTGGATTAAAGGCACGATTCATTTTAATGACAGTGTATCTGTTACTTATAGCTTTGACGATATTTTTGACAAAAGCATTTATTTGCTTGATTGTTGGGACATAGTAAAAGAGCATAGAACTATGGGAAGTTCAACGCATGAAGTGCTTTACACCATTGATGAGAGAGATTACCAGAATGCCCTTCTCCAGTGCGGCTATGGCAAAGTCGAAGAATGATGGTAAACCATAAAAGTGTACCAAAACTATACTGACCCCTGAAAGTTGGACAAAAACTTTCGGGGGTCAGTACAAAACTACCACATCAAACTTTCACAACTCCAAAATAATAACGCGAGAATTTTCAAGAAAGGACCTCCCTTCTCTAAAATAAGTCAATTAAAGTCAGGCCTGAACATTATTGGCAAGATTTTCCACTTGATTTTTGACAGATTTCTTGCCACGGGCAATCCCAAAGTTGTATCTTTGCCGCCAAATAGTTTTACAGCAATGAAAAAACCATTATCCATTTTCACTCCTGACTTTGACAGTCCCAAACTGTTAATCATATAACTTATTGATTAACAAAGATAACCAAAAACATCGTTGGTGGTGCGGGTGGCGCAAGGCTGAAAAATGATTACTTTTGTGGCATGTATG
>FLNX01004440.1_pt1 | contig 15746 bp, 10 predicted proteins | sample 1140341 | NCBI WGS metagenome assembly FLNX01 (sample SAMEA3878208, study PRJEB12797) | bioreactor metagenome | biome: Moose rumen | place: Sweden | collected 2011-10
GTCTTCACTTGTCGTTGGCAAAATTACAAAGATTTCCTCAAATGACAAACAAATGCACGGACTATTTATAAAACTTAATAATCTATACCTGAAAACACCGAGGGGTATGGGGGCGAGTAGCCCCCGATATGGTTAAAAGTTAAAAATAAAAGGAATTATTCTTTATTAACTCTTTTTTCTTTGAAAATAAAACAGTATCTTTGCAACATAAAATATAACTAAAACCTAAAAAGATGATAAACGTTAGAGAAATTATGATTGCAAGCAGTTTGCTTGCACTACTGGCATTACCTGCCAAAGCACAGAAATGGGAACATCTTGCCGACACGCCACAGATGGGATGGAGTACCTGGAACAAATTCCAATGTGAATACCAAGACGCTATCCAGTATGCTCGCTGGGGAGTGGACTATCTGAAATACGACTGGTGCAATACTACGAATGTGAACCCACAAGATGCATACCAATTATGATTAATTTAAAGAAAATTACTATCGCTGTTGCTCTGCTGGCGATATTTGTAACAACAGGAAAAGCAGGGTCAGTAACATCACCTAACGGAAATCTGCAACTCACCTTTAATGTAGAACAAGGATGCGCCATGTACTCTCTGACCTATAAAGGCAAGGAGGTAGTGAAGCCCAGTAGACTGGGACTGGAACTCGCCAAGGACAAACATGCCTCTAAGGGGAAAGAGGAGACTGACCTGATGGACCATTTCACCGTCAAGGAAGAGAAGGTAACAACGTTTGATGAGACTTGGAAGCCTGTATGGGGAGAGACCAATACTATCCGTAACCACTATAACGAACTTTGCGTCACGCTGACACAGAAGTTGGAAAAGAAACACTATCCCAAGGAGGCTGGTACAAAGGGGATGTGGATAGAGCCACAGATACGCGAAATTATTATTCGATTCCGTGTGTATGATGATGGTATCGGCTTCCGCTATGAGTTTCCACAGCAGAAAGAACTGAACTATTTCCTCATCAAAGAGGAACATACAGAGTTTGCCATGACTGGTGACCATACCGCTTGGTGGCTGCCTGGAGACTATGACACCCAGGAGCAAGTCACTCAGCAAACAAAACTTTCTGAGATTCGCGGACGTTTCAAGGAAGCGGTCAACTGGGACAACTCGTCTGTAGCCGTATTCTCTGAGACTGGTGTACAGACCTCCCTGCAAATGAAAACGGACGATGGACTCTATATCAACATCCATGAGGCTGCTTGTCTTGACTATGCAACTATGCACCTTGAACTGGTAGACGCTCAGACCAAGGCATTATCCACACAATTAGGAGGTGGCAGCAATGCATATACCCCCAATCCCCAACCGTCACCCTACGCTTTGCCCGCACCATTTACCTTTGTCAGCCATCTGACTCCTGACGCAACAGGACTGAAAGGTGCCATGCAAACTCCCTGCAACACGCCATGGCGCACGGTAATGGTCAGCGATGACGCACGTGACATGCTTTCCTCTAACCTCATTCTCAACCTCAATGAGCCTTGTAAGATAGAGGACACATCATGGATTCATCCTACAAAGTATTGTGGTGTATGGTGGGAGATGATTGTAGGCAAGAGCAACTGGCATTATACTGACGACTTCCCCAGTATTAAACTCGACCAGATAGACTGGAGCAGCGTGAGACCCCATGGACGACACGCCGCCAACAACGAGAAAGTGAAACGCTATATTGACTTTGCGGCAAAAAACGGTCTCGACCAGGTACTGGTAGAAGGATGGAACGTCGGCTGGGAAGACTGGGCGAATATGTGGAAGCGTGACGTCTTTGACTTTGTGACACCTTACCCTGACTTCGATATCAAAATGCTTAACGACTATGCCCATGCCAAGGGGGTGAAGATACTGATGCACCATGAGACGTCTTCCTCAACCCAAAACTACGAACGACATATAAAGGAGGCATACGAGTTGATGAATAAATATGGTTATGATGCTGTGAAGACTGGCTACGTGGGAGACATTATCCCACGTGGAGACCACCATTACTCACAGTCGATGAATAACCACTATCTGTATGTCATCAAGGAGGCTGCGAAACATCATATCATGGTAAACTCCCATGAAGCAACACGTCCCACGGGACTCTGCCGTACATACCCCAACCTGGTGGGCGGTGAGAGCGCACGAGGCACAGAGTATGAGGCTTTCGGAGGCAACCGCCCTGACCACACCTGTATCCTGCCGTTCACCCGCCTGCAAGGTGGTCCTATGGACTATACCCCCGGCATCTTCGAGACTCAACTCTCCACATGGAGCAAGAATACCTCATGGGTACGTACGACACTGGCAGGACAACTTGCCCTCTATGTCACGATGTATTCCCCACTGCAGATGGCTGCTGACCTGCCGGAGAACTATGAGCGCTTCGATGACGCCTTCCAGTTTATACGTGATGTCGCTTGCGACTGGGATGACTCTAAATACTTAGAGGCAGAACCTGCCGACTATATCACTGTTGCCCGTAAAGCGAAAGGTACCGACAATTGGTTTATCGGGGGCAAGTGTGACGAGAACGGTCATCAAAGCACTATCAAACTCGACTTCTTAGAAAAAGGCAAGAAGTACGACTGTACGATTTATGCCGATGCAAAAGATGCTCACTACGAGAAGAATCCGAAAGCATACACCATCACCAAGAAAGTCGTGAAGGCTGGTGATACGCTGAAGATTACAGAGGCACAAGGCGGCGGTTTCGCTATATCACTCATCGCTAAATAACCAGAGAAATATGAACCTTAGAAAACTGATGACAGTAGTGGCTGTATGGATGACGGTCACTACCTTAAACGCACAAAATGTTAGAGAGACCATCCGACTGGATGAGGGATGGAGGTTTGCTTTCGGCAATGCCTCTGACCCAGCGAAGGACTTCAGATGTGGCACAGAGTATTTTAACTATCTGACCAAGGCAAACTCTATTCACAACGAGGGACCTTATTCTTCGAAGTTTGACGACTCGAAATGGGAGGAAATACGTGTACCTCATGACTGGGTGACCATACTGCCTTATGCCCAAAAGGCAAGTCATTCCCATGGCTATAAGACTGTGGGCTATAAATATCCTGAGACGAGTGTAGGATGGTATCGTAAGATCATTCCCATCAAGAAGGAGGACCTCGGCAAGCACATCTATCTGCAGTTTGACGGCATCTTCCGCAATGCCCGTGTGTGGTTCAATGGTTTTTATATGGGTACAGAACCCAGTGGCTATGCCACACAGGTTTATGATGTGACTGAGTATGTGAACTATGGAGGCGACAATCTCGTCTGTGTCCGTGCTGATGCCACCTTGGAGGAAGGATGGTTCTATGAGGGAGCCGGAATCTACCGTGATGCATGGCTGGTGAAGACAGGAAGAGTCAGCGTAGCACCTTTTGGCACATTTGTCTATGCCGACTTAAAAGCCCCCTACGACAATGCCATCGTACATATCAATACGGAGATTCATAACAACACACTTGAAGCACAATCCTGCCAGATAGAACACCGACTACTGGATGCCACAGGGCAAGAAGTAGGGAAGGTCACTTCCGCCACCCTTGACCTGCAAGGTAAACAGACCAGTAGTTGCAAGCAGCAATTAGCCATTACCAATCCCCATCTTTGGGATACGACTGATCCTTATCTCTATCAGGTAGAGACGACTGTTAAGGTAGATGGTGTCGTAACGGATATCTATACCACTACGACAGGTTTCCGTGACGTTGCCTTTGATGCCGACAAAGGGTTTCTGCTGAATGGTAGACAGTTGAAACTAAAGGGTGTCAATATGCACCAAGACCATGCTGGGGTGGGTGCCGCTATCCCAGAGGCACTGATGGCATGGCGCATCCAGCAATTGAAGAAGTTCGGCTGTAATGCCTACCGTGCCTCTCACAACCCGATGACACCAGCCCAACTGGATATCTGCGACCGTGAGGGCATACTCGTTGTTGACGAGAACCGACTGACGGGTATCAATGCTGAACACCTGCGACTGCTGGAGAATATGATTAAGCGCGACCGCAACCATCCCTCTATCATCCTTTGGAGTGACGGTAACGAGGAATGGGGTATAGAGAATACGATCCAAGGTACTCGTATTGCCGCAGCAATGAGGGAATACACCAAACTACTCGACCCTACCCGTCATTCCACCATTGCCAATGCAGGAGGCGGGGAGATGATCAAGGGACTTGATGTGGTAGGCTTCAATTATATCGTACAGAACGATGTGGACAACCGTAAGAAAGCAAATCCGACATGGAAAATCGCAGGTACGGAAGAGACGACAGGTTGCGGTACTCGCGGAGTATATTTCAATAGTCCCGATCAACCAGGTCATATGGTGGCTATGAATCGGGATACCACCCACCACCATGTAGAGAATGTGATTGAACGCGGATGGCAGTTCTATGCCAATCGTCCATGGGCAGCAGGACTCTTCTACTGGACAGGTTTCGACTACCGTGGAGAACCCAACCCACTGGAATATCCTGCTACCGACTCTGAGTTTGGCATCCTCGACTACTGCGGTTTCTGGAAAGACGAGGCATGGTATCTGAAGTCATGGTGGACAGAGGAACCTACTTTGCATATCTTCCCCCACTGGAACCTGCAAGGACATGAGGGTGAGGAGATTGAGTTATGGGCATATAGTAACTGCGATGAGGTAGAACTGACCGTCAATGGCAAGAAACTGGGTCGTCAGACAATGCCAAAGAACGGGCACTTGAAGTGGAAGGCTGTTTACCAACCCGGTAAGGTGGTTGCCATAGGCTATAAGAATGGCAAGCGTATTCTAACGGAGACCCTGGAGACCACCAAACCTGCTGATAAGATTATCATGACGAGCGACCGTCTTGCTATTACCGCTGATGGAAGGGATGTCGCTGTGGTAACAGTAGCGTTACGTGATGCCAAAAACCGTCTTGTTCCTGATGCATGTCCATCTCTCACATTCCGACTGACCGGTAACGGACATATCCTTGGTGCGGGCAATGGTGATCCCTCTTATCTTGGTGCAGATCATCCGAAGGATAAAGACTGCAAGGAATTCTCTATCCCCGCCTTTAACGGATATGCACAGATACTGATACAGAGCAATCACCAAACTGGTAATATCCAACTGGAGTGCACTGCGGATGGACTTAAGAGTGGCATTATCAATATTGAGTCGAGACCATAAGGAAAATCCTCTGACAGATAAAAAACGGGCAAATACTTTGTGTGTTTGTCCGTTTTTTCGTATCTTTGTCACCAAATTTTATAAAATAGTAAAAGAAGATGATGACAGCAAACGAGATTCGTGAATCGTTCAAGAAGTTTTTCGAGCAAAAGCAGCACGCCATCGTGCCCTCTGCCCCAATGGTAATCAAGGATGACCCCACACTGATGTTCACCAATGCAGGCATGAACCAGTGGAAGGATATTATATTAGGCACACGTGACCCAGAACCACGCCGTCGTGCCGACACCCAGAAGTGTCTGCGTGTCAGTGGTAAGCATAACGACTTGGAGGAGGTAGGTCATGACACCTACCACCACACCATGTTCGAGATGCTGGGAAACTGGTCCTTCGGTGACTATTTCAAGGAAGGTGCCATCGACATGGCATGGGAATATTTGGTAGATGTATTGAAACTAAACCCTGAGGATCTCTACGTCACTGTCTTTGAGGGCTCTCCTGAGGAGAACATCCCTCGTGACGATGAGGCTGCAAAATACTGGGCGAAACATGTGCCAGAGGATCATATCATCAATGGTAACAAGCATGACAACTTCTGGGAGATGGGCGACACCGGTCCCTGTGGTCCCTGTTCTGAAATCCATGTTGACTCACGTCCCCCTGAGCAAAAGGCTACCTCTGGAAAGACGGGTCGTGAACTCGTCAATCAGGACGACCCACAGGTTATCGAGATTTGGAACCTTGTATTCATGCAGTTCAACCGTAAGGCTGATGGTTCTCTCGAAAAACTGTCTATGAATGTCATCGACACAGGTATGGGCTTTGAGCGTTTGGTTCGTATGATGCAGGGGAAGCACTCCAATTACGACACGGATGTATTCCAGCCAATCATCAAGGCAGAGCAAGACATCACGGGACTGAAGTACTTCACCTTCGAGGAAGAAGCCAACAGCCAAGAGCCAATATCCAAAAGCCAAAATGACATCAATATCGCCATGCGTGTCTGTGCCGACCACCTGCGTGCCGTCGCCTTCTCAATAGCCGATGGTCAGTTGCCCAGCAATGCCAAGGCAGGGTATGTCATTCGTCGCATCCTGCGTCGTGCCGTACGCTATGCTTACACCTTCCTTGGACAAAAAGAGGGATTCCTCTATCAACTCATCCCTACTCTTGTCTATGAGATGGGGGATGCCTTCCCTGAGTTGAAGGCACAGCAGACCTTGATTACCAAGGTGATTAAGGAGGAGGAGGACTCTTTCCTGCGCACCCTTGATAAGGGTATCAGTATGCTCAATGACGCAATGGATAAGTTGAAGGCAGAGGGTAAGAGCCAGTTGGATGGCGTACAGGCTTTCCGTCTGTTCGACACCTACGGATTCCCTCTCGACCTCACCGAGTTGATTTGTCGTGAGAACGGTGTGACCGTCGACGAGGATCAGTTTAATGTTGAGATGCTAAAACAGAAGGAGCGTGCCCGTAATGCCGCTGCTGTCGAGAACAGCGACTGGTTCAATGTATGTGGCGATGACATCGCCACTACAGAACAGCAGTTTGTAGGCTACGACTATACCGAATATAACTGTCATATCCTTCGTTACCGCAAGGTGACACAGAAGAAGAGTGAGTTCTATGAGTTAGTTCTCGATGCCACTCCTTTCTATGGAGAGATGGGTGGACAGGTAGGTGACTGCGGTGTTCTTGTCAATGAGGACGAGACCATCGAGATTATCGACACCAAGCGTGAGAACAACCAAAGCGTACATATCGTGAAACAGTTGCCGAAAGACCCAACAGCAGAGTTTATGGCATGCGTGGATACTGACAAACGGGATGCCTCTGCCGCTAACCATACCGCAACCCACCTGCTCGACTATGCGTTGAAGCAGATACTGGGCGACCATGTGGAGCAGAAGGGTTCCTTTGTCAGCCCTGACACCCTACGCTTCGACTTCTCCCATTTCCAGAAAGTGACGGATGAGGAATTACGTCAGGTAGAGCGGATGGTCAACGAGATGATTCGTCAGGACATCGCTCTCGACGAGCATCGTGACGTACCTTTCGAAGAGGCAAAGGAACTGGGTGCCATCGCCCTTTTTGGTGAGAAGTACGGTGACAAGGTACGTGTGGTACGCTTCGGTCCTTCTTGTGAGTTCTGTGGTGGTATCCATGCCAGCAGCACAGGTCGCATCGGATTTTTCAAGATTATCTCCGAGAGCAGTGTCGCCGCAGGTATCCGCCGTATCGAGGCAAAGACAGGTCGGGAGTGTGAGGACTTAATGTATGTGATGGAAGATCACATCAAGGCCATCAAGGCTCTCTTCAATAACGCCAAAGACTTAGAGGGTGTCATCCAGAAATACATTGAGGAGCATGACACCATGAAGAAGGAGATAGAGTCATTCCAGGCACAGGCTGTGGAGCGTACGAAAAACTATCTGCTGACAGAGACACAGACCATCAATGGTGTGAATACCATCACTCGTGTTATCAATATGCCTGCCGCATCTGTCAAAGACCTCGTATTCCAATTACGTGCCGCTGTGGAGCCACCATTCCTTTGCGCTATTGGCTCAGTAGATAAGGAGAAACCGATGCTCAGCATTATGATGAGTGATGACTTGGTGAAAGACCACGGACTCAATGCTGGTCAGATGATTCGTGAGGCAGCAAAACTTATCCAAGGTGGTGGCGGCGGACAACCCCACTACGCTCAGGCTGGTGGTAAGAATGCCGATGGACTCACTGCCGCCGTTGACAAGGTCATCGAATTGGCAAAACTATAAACACTATAGTCCCTATAGTCACTATAGTTCCTATAGAAACCTATTAAAAAACTATAAACTATGTACGACAAAGAACGCGGGCTGTACATTGCCCATTGCTCCAACGGAGCCCTCAGTATCACAGGTAAGATGGCTAACCGCCATGGACTTATCGCTGGTGCCACAGGTACTGGTAAGACTGTTTCCCTGCAAGTGATGGCAGAGACATTCTGTCAGGCAGGTGTTCCCTGCTTCATGGCTGATATGAAAGGTGACCTCAGTGGTATTTCCCAAGTGGGAAAGATGAGCGGTTTCATTGAAAAGCGTCTTCCTGAGTTCGGTATTGAGAACCCTGAGTTCCAGGCATGTCCTGTCCGTTTCTATGATGTATATGGAGAACAGGGACATCCCATGAGAGCCACTGTCTCGCAGATGGGACCATTGCTGCTCTCACGTATCCTGCAATTGAATGAGACACAAGCCGGCATACTTAACATCCTATTCCGCTTAGCCGATGAACAAGGATTACTACTTGACGACTTAAAAGACCTGCGCTCTATGCTCAATTGGATGGGCGATCACGCCAAGGAGATTACCCTGAAATACGGTACAGTGACGGCAATGAGCATCGGTGCCATCCAACGTGCGATATTACAACTTGAGAATCAAGGAGCAGAAAAGTTCTTTGGACTGCCGTCGTTCGATATTCAGGATCTCCTTTCTGTTGAGGGCGGAAAAGGGGTGATGAGCGTGCTTGCCGCCGATAAACTGATGATGCAGCCGAAACTCTACTCGACATTCCTGTTGTGGTTGCTCTCCGAACTCTACTCTACCCTACCTGAGGTAGGCGACCTTGCATTACCTAAACTCGTGTTCTTTTTTGACGAGGCACATATGCTGTTCACTGATACCAGCAAGATATTACTTGACAAGATTGAGCAAGTTATCAGACTGGTCCGCTCAAAGGGGGTGGGTATCTATTTCATCACCCAGAGCCCTACGGATATTCCTGAGAACATCCTCGGACAATTGGGCAACCGTGTACAGCATGCCCTCCGTGCCTATACACCGAAAGACCAGAAGGCAGTGAAGACGGCTGCAGACACCTTCCGTGCCAACCCAGCCTTCAAGACAGATGAGGCAATCATGAACCTGGAGACAGGTGAGGCATTGGTATCCTTCCTCGATGAGAAAGGTGCACCATCCATCGTAGAACGCGCCAAGATACTCTTCCCACTATCCCAGATAGGAGCCGTAACAGAAGGACAGCGCTTTGACATCATCAAACAGAGCCGTATCTATGGTAAGTATGACACTCCTGTGGACCGCGAGAGTGCTTTCGAGGTTCTACTTGCTGAGGCAGAGCAGACGGCTCTTGCCGAGGCTGAGGTGAGTGCCAAGAGTCAAGAGACAAAAGCAGAGAAGAAAAAGCCTGGTCTGATGAGTAAGGTATGGAAGGCGGTACTTACCGCTATTACCTCTACTCTCGCTACCATCCTTGGCACCTATGTCAGCGACAAGGTAACGGGTAAGAAGACTAAATCAAAGACCTCTGCCACAGGCAGGGTGGTCAAAAACGCCACCAGTGCTGCCACTCGCTCTGTCACAAGGGAATTGACAAGAGATATCTTAGGTAATCTGGTAAAATAGAAAAGAAAGGCGGTTGAAAATCTCAACCGCCTATTCTATCGCAATATCCGCTCCAGGAACTCACTGACAATATCTGTTGTACGATAGATATTCTGAGAGAAGCCGTGGTCGAAATACTCTTGCGAAACATACTCACTACCCTTCCACAACTGATGGAAACGCTCACCGTAGGTGTAAGGCACCACTCTATCGGCATTGCCGTGAATGACAAGGGCTGGACCCTGATACTTAGCGGCAGTCTCATAGATCGGTAGCGAGAATGCCGTCTTGATATAGTTACGCCCAAGTTTATTGCCACCCCATAACTCCACATACTCTGGCGGATCCAATGGGTTATACATCTTACCCATCGTAGAGCCACGGATAGCGTCTTCTCGCAACACGGCGGCAGGAGCCATCAATACAACGGCACTGATATCCTCACCAAGTTCACCTGCAGTCATGGCAGCAACGACACCGCCCTGTGAGTGTCCTACTAAGGCAACTTTGGAGACATGACGCAAATCACGAACATACTCTATCACTTTCTTGGCATCATTAATCTCGTTGGGTACCGTCATGTCCTTGAACTCGCCCTCACTCTCGCCATGACCGTTGAAATCGAAACGGACAGAGGCAATACCGTGTTTCTGTAACGAGTCGGCAATCAACTCGAAGAGCGGTCCGTCCTTACTGCCGCCAAAACCATGACAGAACACCACCATCGGGCACTGCTGTCCCTGTTTCAATTCCGGTTTCTGCATGACTGCCTGCAACTTACCGTGGTCACCATCTATCGTTATACGCTCCTTCACAGATTGATACCTTGTGGGACGTAGTTCTTTCAGGTATTTGTCGACCTTATACGTTAGCACTGTGGAGAGTGCTACCTTACCGTCCTTGTCAATCACTACCATTGAGGGAATCCATTTCACACCATATGATTTGGCAATGTCCGTCTCCTTGAACTTCTTCAATTCGCTAACCTGTGTATAGGTGATGCCAAATTTCTCACAACCCTTGCGCCATGCTTCCACGTCAGTATCCATAGAGACACCTACAAACTCCACACCTTGAGCAGCATACTCCTTATACATCCGCACCACCTCAGGCGCATCCTTACGGCAGTCGGGACACCATGAAGCCCAGAAATCAAGCACAACCGTTTTCCCTCTCAACTGAGAGAGTTTAAACGTTTTACCATCAATAGTCTTCATTTTAAAGTCAGGAGCCATTGTCCCTGCCTTCACTAATTCTGTTGCATACTTAGCGTCAAAGTCTGGTTCTGATCCAAACTGCGCTTTCGCCATCGTCGCACACAACAGAAACACAACACAAAAGAGTGTTTTCATGATTCTCATACACTGACCTTTTTAGATTTGTATGCAAATATACAAAGAATCGGGCAATATCCAAAGAAAAAGGTAAAAAAACGCATTTTGGTGTCACCGTTGCAACGCTTGCATTGATTAATGACAGAAAACGCCTCGTGTAGAAGATGGAGCAAAGAACAAAAAATTCCCCATATCTCACGACATAGGGAATCCAATTTCTAACTAACTTATTATCAACTATTCATTACGAGTGCAAAATTAAAAAGAATTTTTGAAACCACCAACTATTTTCGAAGATTTTTTAGAAAAAACAAAAAAATAGTCATTTAAACGCGTCCATGTCAACATGTATGATTTTCCGATTAGAGTTCTGCATCAGAGCACTGGAAAGTGGTGCCCTTTGAGATATCGCCTGTCTCCAGTCCAAGTTTGAACCACTTCATACGCTGCTTAGAAGTACCGTGGTTGAACGACTCCGGAACAGCATAGCCACGAGCCTTTTTCTGGAGATAGTCGTCACCGATGACTTGCGCACACTGGATAGCCTCCTCAATATCACCATCCTCCAGAGAGCCGAAACGCTTGTTATCATGATGCGCCCATACGCCAGCATAGAAATCGGCAAGTAGTTCCAGACGCACGCTGAGTTTGTTAGCCTCAGCCTCTGGGAGTCTTGCCATCTGCTCATGTACTTTGGCAAGTGTTCCTGTGAGATACTCCACATGATGTCCTACCTCATGGGCTATCACATAAGCATAGGCAAAGTCACCGTCAGCACCCAAGGATTTCTTCATCGTCGTGAAGAACGACAAGTCGATATACAGTTTCTGATCACCAGAGCAGTAGAAAGGTCCCATTGCCGCAGAGCCCTGTCCACAAGCAGTCTGGACACCACCCGTGTAAAGCACCATCTTAGGTACCTGATATTGGGCGCCATTCTGACGGAATATCTCTGTCCATACATCCTCCGTACCTGCGAGGATCTGTGTGGAGAACTTAGCGAGAGCCTGCTCTTCCTCCGTAAACTCACGTTGTCCCTCTGTGGTTTCCGTATTTGCGCCAAGGCTACCATTTTGCACCTCCGTCATCACTGCGCTCAAGGGATCACCTCCCGTCAGCCATGCCATGAGTGCTACCATAATAATACCACCGATACCCAGACCGGCCTTTGTTCCACCGCTCATACCTCGGCGATCTTCTACGTTTGAACTTTCTCGTCTTCCGTCTAATTTCATAATCTTATTCTGTTTTTAGTTTTCTGGTTCTGTTTGCAAAGATAAACAAATTTATTCAAAAACCACTGAATACACATAATTTTTCTCTTTACAGACAATGGTTTCTATCTGTTCCGTACCAGTCAAGACGGTCTTCATATCGCCACGAATGCCCTCACCTGACAATTTCAGTACGGCTTCCTTCATTGTCCAGAAACGGATAAACTCCAAGGCAGGATAGGACGACTGTGTAATCCGCATGACCTCACTGTCATTCATCGTATAACGCACCAGTGACTTCTTATATTCACGGATGCTCTCGATATCCACACCCACGGGACGATCGGCGACAACACAAATGGCAGCCTCTCTACAATGGCTAAGATTAAAATGTATCTCAGGGTGTCCGATAATGAAGGGCTTTCCGTGTTCCCCATACTCGAAGACGGGTTTCTCGATAATACCGTATTCCTTCCGCAATGCCTCGCATAGCAACAGATAGGCTGCGGCACAAGTCTTACGCCCCTGTTCATGTTTGAACTTCAACGCCAGTTCCTGTCGCTGTTCAGAGAGCAAGGGTAGTACCGCCTCGAAGTCGAGACCTGCGATATCGTCATTCAGGTAAACCATTCTCTGCTTTAGGAATACGACGATTGGGGTTCTCCTTAGCACCAAGGTCAACAAGTTCACGACCTTTCTGTACCACACTTTGACGGCCCGTAAACAGTTTATTGCCAGCAGCCTCGAAGGCACGATGTGCTTGATCGAGTTGCTCTCCCACCTTATTATACCGTTGGATAAAATCGCCCAGACGGTCAAGCAGTTGCTCAGCGATGCCAAACACCTTCTCCTGATTCTCCGCCTGCTGGTTCTGTACCCAGGCGATATGAATCATATGGAGGATACCTAATAGGTTCTGCTCTCCTGTGATAAACACTTTACGCTCGAAAGCCTCTCGCCATAGCGTAGGGTCGTTGGCAAGGGCGAGTTGCAGGGAACTCTCAAAAGGCACGAACATGATCACGAAGTCGACAGCCTCACGGGGTGCCTTGATATATTTAGAGTAGTCTTTACGGGCGAGTTCATTGACATGGGAACGGATAGACTTAATATGGTCCTGCAAGGCACGCTCCTTCTCCTCTGGATCCTCGGCATTGACATATCGCTGATAGGCAACCAGCGACACCTTCGAATCGATGACGGCATCCTGTCCCTGCGGATAGTGCAGGATGACATCTGGCTGCATCTCCTTACCTGTATCATCATTCTTCAAAGGTCTTCCTTGCTCATCACGCAGACGTGTCTGTACCTCATAGTGGATACCCTCTGTCAGCCCTTGTGAGGCAAGAAGGTCGCCTAAGATGATCTCGCCCATATTACCACTGACCTTATTATCACGGCGCAGCACATTGGCAAGCGACTCTGCCTTCTCACCAATCTCCTTGTTGGACTCCATCATCATCCGCAACTGCTCACGGAGCGATGCCGACTGCGCTGTATGATCCTTGGTATTGTCATTGATAGCCTTCCGCATCTCACTGATAGCGTCTTTCAGAGGCTGGGTAACACCAGCCATCGACTCCGTGTTCGACTCTTTCAACTTCAAGGCGCTACGCTCCAATATCTGCTGCGCCATATTCATAAACTGCGCATCACGTTTCTCCTGTTCCTCGATTCTTTCACCTTTGGCATCTTCCACTTGTTGCTGCAGATGCTCTAACTGCACGTCTTTCTTGGCGCCCTCTATACGAAGCACATCCATCTTTCGGTCCATCAACACGTAGAGGACCGTAGCACCTATCGCTACACCTATTATTATATATAATGCTATCATCATGGCGACAAAATTACTAATAATTCTCCATTTTCTGTTCTTTATTCTCAATTATTTCTGTCTGCTTCTCCGACCAGTTGACAAGATAGAGTTGTTCGGTGGCACGGGTGAATGCGGTATAGAGCCAATGGATATAGTCGGGTGTGAGCATGTCGTCCGTCATGTATCCCTGGTCGAGATAGACATGCGCCCACTGACCACCTTGCGCTTTATGGCAAGTGGCGGCATAGGCAAACTTCACTTGCAAGGCATTATAGTACCTGTCTTCTTTGAGTTTCTTCAGACGGTCTTGTTTCAAGGGAATGTCCGCATAGTCGTCCATCACGGCTTGGTAGAGTTGCTCTTGCTGCTCATGTGTCAGAGCAGGAGCCTCGGAAGTCAATGTGTCGAGGACTACCATTGCCGTCAACTCGTAGTCATCATAATCAGGGAAGGTCATCGTGACCTCCGCAAAACGAAAACCATAGAGTTCATGGACATTACGCACCCTACGAACCACCGCATGGTCGCCGTTGGCGATGAACTCAAAAGGCTGTTGGCTATTGGCTGTCATCCAATAGTAATTATTCTTCACAATCATGAGTTGGTCGCCTGTAGTCAGTTCATCCTCCCGTCCCAACACCATGTTACGGATACCTTGGTTGTAGATATTCGCCCGTTTGTTACTTCGGGTGATGACCATCGTCTCGTCAAGTCCCACTCGTGAATAACTGCTGGCAAGGGACTCTATCAACTCGTCACCTGGTACTATTCTTATATCATCGAAACCAGCAAAGCGAATCTTCGGAAGGACAACATCTCCTTCCCTTATCCTCGTCGCATTATACAGGATGCCAGACTCCTGACTCTGGCGCAACACCTCATGGAGATTGCACTCATGCACATGTAGTCCATATCCTCTTAACACCTCTGACATCAGTGCGGGACTCTCCTCCTCGCCAATAGGGGGCAACTGTGCCTGGTCACCGATGAGCAGCATCCGGCAGTTACGACCATTATACACAAACTGTATCAGATCGTCAAGCAACTGTCCTTGCGCAAAAGGAGTATCGCCATAGTTGGAGGCATTGGCAATCATCGATGCCTCATCGATCATATACAAGGTATCTTGTGCCGTGTTATAGTTCAGGGCAAAAGCACCTTCCATAGATTTCTGACGGTAGATACGTCGGTGGATGGTATAGGCAGGATGTCCCGCATAAAGGGAGAAAACCTTGGCAGCACGACCCGTAGGAGCCAGCAACACCATCTTCTGTTTCAGCGATACCATTGCCTTGACAATAGCCGCCGCCAATGTTGTCTTACCCGTTCCCGCCGAGCCCCGCATGACCATCACGGCATGCTCATGACGGTCTGTCATAAACAGGGAGAACACGTCAATGGCATGTTCTTGTTCTATCGTCGGCGTATGTGCCAAAGCAGAACGAATACGGTATTTCAGTTCGTCAGTGAGCATATTTAGTTGCAAAGTTAATCATTTTTTGCGAAAAATGATTAACTCTTACCTTTGTCCCCGATTATAGAATTATTCTCAGTTAACATTGAGATGAGGTCTGTTTTTCGTAGTTTTGCTAGTGAAATAGACCTTGAGGGGTGAGGCGAAATCGTATCTGGTAGGTTCCTCCATATCGTGGCAAAGAGTTACCCACCCCTCTTTTCTTTATCTTCTGGAGTCAGGACAAAGTATCTAAGGACAGTGACATGATCCAGTGTAGATCCAAGAGTTAGGACGTAGGGAGATTTGGTCTATAGTCAACATTATTAACTTAAAG
>FLNX01004601.1_pt1 | contig 15616 bp, 15 predicted proteins | sample 1140341 | NCBI WGS metagenome assembly FLNX01 (sample SAMEA3878208, study PRJEB12797) | bioreactor metagenome | biome: Moose rumen | place: Sweden | collected 2011-10
GGGACGGTTATATCCTCAAAATAGACTTTATTTCTAAGCCGCCTATACGGCGGAATACCACGCGGTGGTGGCCCAGTCGGGGCTGGTGAATTTCTAAGCCGCCTATACGGCGGAATACTGTGCAAAAATCTTTGAAAGCCCCTGATATTACTGCGCTTCTAAAGATTCACAGCAACTTACCCTAATTTTTTCCCTTGCAGTTTTGCCCTTATTCTATAGGTTTTCCCAGCCATGTGCAAAATTTGGGTCAAAATTCTGGCACGGTGGAGAGGTTATCCAATCCATAGCTGCCAAACCCCATCATCTTTTCCTTATCCTGTACAATACGTTCTATGCACAGGCGATATTTTTGCTGGTTTGTTTCGCTGTGCATCTGCACGAAGGGGATTTTTTTCACCGCAGATTCCAACGGGAAAAGTTTTAGCGCTTCTTCGTAAGATACGCCATGACGTTTGGCATATCTTCTGGCCTTCTGCGCAGGGCTTGATTCCTGATGATAACGGCGATAAACCGCATAGCCCTTCACCTTCGGCGGCAAAAGCCGGATGCCTGTTATATGGATATAATCCGAATAACGTATCAGCCAGCGTTTTATATCCAGCTTCGCCAAATCCTCTTCCTGTTCTGCAAACAACCTTATCTTACACCCCAGCCGTGGCTTTCTGCCATCTTCATACTGCGGAAAAGATACTCCGATTTTGCCCTTTTCGTCATGCTCCATCTGTGTTGCCAAGGCTAGATGAAGCTGCTGATAAAACCTGCTCCAAATGTGATTTTCGTTAATCTCGGCATCCGGCAGCAAGGTGAGTTCCTGATAGTATTTCACCATGCTCACCCCTTGCCGAACACGCCGCCACGCACCAGCACAGCCATGACAAAATGTTCTTCCTCCACGCTTGCCAGCGGTTCACCAAGGGCAAATTTATCGAACAGGGTATAAAAGTCCACCTTTTCCTTGGGATTTCTAAAGGCTTTGCCCAAGGTCGTCACAGCGCCATAAGGCTCAATGGCAATCGGGCCTGCGCCTTCTGCACTGCCAAAAGACGGGTACCAGGTATCAATTGTTCTCAGAGCATTGCCTAATTTTTGCGAGTGCATGGCCGCCACGCCATTTACCTGATACAAAATCTTGCTTTTGCGGCTGTTGCCCTTATCAAATACCAGTTCCTCACTGGGATATACTTCCTGCCCCATCCCCAGTTTGGCATAGGCTTCGACCTCGATAAACAGATAAGGTTCCTTCCCAGCCAGAACGGCTGCAATTTTTTCAGCTAAAGCCTCCAGTTCCTTATGTTCGCTGAAATCACGCAGGGAATAATCATAGCCTGAGAATTTCTGTTCCCAATCATCCGCCCTGACACAGACCTCCAACTGCTCCGCGCCCAAGCGGTTCCGCCATAGGAAACGGCCGCTGGCAATATTATAAGCATAGCGATAAGCCAATTCCTTAAAGCCTGTTTTTTCCATGTAGCCCTTAGCCGCTTCTGCATAACTCTGCGCAAATGCCGCATTATTGCAGGCTGACGGCTTTTCCACACCGTTTAGGATCTTTATGGAAAAAGTCAATTTGAGAGTATCTTGCTCCATTCCCAAAGCACAGGCATCTACCCTTTGCGGATTTGGATTAGCTATAGCTGCATTCAATTTTGCTGGATCACTTTCTTTAGCTGTCTTCAACCTATTGGAGATTGTCCCCCGAACGGATTTTTCCACCAGTTTCAAAGGCTCGGCCTTGCTTTTATGGTCATCATCCCAACAGGTTCCGTACATATAGCCATCCGAAACCACCAGCTTTTTCTCAAACGATAATACCGATGCAATAGCTTTATTTGCCATTAGTCTTCCTCCTCCATTTCGCTACCATCCCTGCCAACATTATGACAAAGGTATAATCCATCTTCTGCCTCGTACACATACTCCCACAGCATTTCCCGTAAAGATTTCAGCCGATAAGGCATCAAAAACTCACCTATCGTTACCAAGGGTTCTACAAAATGATGCTCATAATCATAGGAGCGCTGTCCCTCTACTTTTATTTTGCCGGATAAATCCCGGAAACCAACCGCAATAGGCACCAGCCAGCCATCAGCCAGCACCTTTTTCCTCTGCCAGCCGGTAACCTTGCCCTCCTTGTCCTTATCTACTGTGTATTCCACTTGCAAGGCTCCCAGCAAATTGTCCAAGGCATCCTTGCCAGCAACAGGCTTCATTAAGTCTTGCCGTTCTTTCAGCACATACCCCGGCATCAACAGGCGTTTTATGCGTCTTTCCGCCTGTTCATCATCATCCCGTATAGTGATTACCTGCCACTGCTCACATCCCCCGGCTTGCAGGATAATATCACCGCCTGCGGCCTTTAAACGTGGCAATTCCTGACATACCGCCTGCAAAAAGTTTTCTTCTAAGTTCCCCTCAAAGCCTGCAACCTCTACCAACAAGCTGATTTCCAAATGACAACGGGCTTCTTCTACAAAAGATAGAGGTTTACATTCCCCTGTTGTTTTATTTACTAACTTATAAGGATTTCGTGTACCAATCAAATAACCATAATAGTTGTCCCTATCGGAAAAAATCTGCATATCGCAGGCATGACAAGATATGCCCATACGCGGCAGGCTTATCTTCCGCAGTACCTCATTTTTCTGCAGCCGACGCTGCAGGGCATGAATCATCCCCAGCCATGCCGTCATTGCCGGAAAGCCCACGGTATATGGACTGCTGGCTGCATTCGCATTTTGAATATGCAAATGAGGAATGACTAAATATTTCGCCGACACACACATCACCCCCTATTGCTGCCGCAAATCCTCTTTGATAAATTCTTGCGTTTCTTTTCTTAATGCCGCCAGTTCGTCATCCCCCAAATCTACACCATCTGTTTTCAACACAAACCGATAAGTCTCTAATATCCAACTGGCGAACCGGTCAGCCAATTCTTTCTGCCAATCTGTTTCCTCAATACGCATATCAGCATATTTATCATCCAGCCAAACAGCTTGCGCCTTGCTCAACTTACGGCTATCACTCCAGCCTCGTTCCTCCTGCCGCAAGGCATAGACCTGTTGCAAGGTGAGTTCCATAATCTGCCGTTCTATACGGCGGGCTGCCTGACGTATGTCCTTATTGTTTCGGTTATCCGCATAACGGCCATGCAGCTGCCGGAACAGATTGGCAAAATTCCGCAGCCGCAATGACTCTTTGAAAAAATCGCGCTTGGGCAGAATTACCTCTCTTTTATACAACTGTGGTGGCATGGATGGCAGCATATAACTACTTCCCCGTGTATGATGCTCATATTTACGATTATTTTCCCAAGATATATTTTGCGGTTGAGCTCCTCCAAACTTCGTCTGAATCAGATTAAAGATGCGTCTATATGTACTGCCATATTTTGCCGATTCTTTGTTGCAGGCACTTCGCGCATCATCTTCCATATTATAGATACGTTTTCTTACCTCCTGCATAAGACTGGATGGCGGCAACACCGTCAACAGGTGATAATCTTCATTCCCTACAGGAAAATACACCTGCTTTAGCCGCGTATCCGTTGCCGTTGGCACTTCATCGGATTTTATCGCCAGAAAATCCTCTCGTACCTGCTCATAATCAAGCTGCCAATGACTAAATTCCTGACGCAGTTGGTCATCATCATCTCGTAAATGCTCATAAAATGTCCTGCCGTCCTCTAATATCAGCTGAAGCAAATTAACAGTTGGTGAATATATAGCATTTTCTAAAAAAAAATCTGATGAACATGCCGTTGAGTTTGTAAACACATAGGTACTATTCACTTGTTCATTTATTTTTGCCTGCCAGTTCACTGTAACATTAGGATTTGAAAATCTGCCAATATGTGTGGCAAACTGACATTTGCTTGCATTTTTAGCAACATCAGCCAGCCATTGCCCCGGCGTTTTACCTTTCTTGCCAGCCTTCTCCTCCACATAATCTCCCAAAATACTCATCGCCTTCACCTCACTCACTATACTATTCAAGATTATCTGTAAATTTCCTTTATGTTTTGTATTATACTCCCGTCTCCATCGCTAGTCGATCCAACAAAATAATAAAGGTTAAATAAAAAATGCCGCCTTCTCGGCGGATTATCATCCAATAAAATAATAGATTTCTAAGCCGTCTGCACGACGGAAACAACCAATGTTATCTTAGCACGATTTGATGCGCTTTGCCAATACTCTAGGTAAATTGTCTTGTCATAATCCGTTGCAACACTTTTCGCAAGCTAGTAACTTTGTATCTGGATTTCTAATTGTATGACTGCTCATCTTCTAAAATTTGCTTTAATATATACTCTCGACGATTGATGAAAAGCGACGTCACTAGATAGCTGTCTGTATCTTCATATTCGGTCACATGAATCCCATCCTCATCGAAAGAAAGGATTTGTGCATAAGGTATTCCAAGCAATATAGGCGAGTGAGTTACAATGAAGAATTGTGCCCCATTCTTAACACACATACAAATTTTTCTTAGCAAGGCCAGCTGTCGTTGCGGAGACAGCGCTGCTTCTGGCTCATCCAAAAAATAAAGTCCATTTCCACGGAATTGGCTTTCTGCAATTCTAAAGAAACTTTCACCATGTGATATTTCATGAAAATGTTCTGGTATACCTCCAGGACCTTTGCTATATTCATCTTCCTTAGTTGCGACATTATAGAAACTCTCGGCACGAAGAAAATAACCCCATTTGTTTTTTTTGCCACTTTTGACCAGTTTCATAGCATTACACAAATCAGAATGGGAATTATATGTTGAAAATGCGTAATTTATTGTACCTCCCTCAGGATTAAACCCTGCCGCTACAGCCATCGCTTCAAGTAATGTAGATTTCCCCATACCATTTTCTCCTGCTAACAGCGTTATTGGGGCATGAAACTCAATCTCATCTATATCGCTAATCGCAGGAATATCAAACAGATAGCTATCATCATCGACATAATTCCAATCAATTACTGCCTTACGGATGAAAAGCAACCAATCCATCATAGCATACTCCACTCCTAGAAAAAAGGATACAGCTTTCTAAGCCTCCTATTCGGAGGAACACTTCTTCACTATACAAAAATAGCTGGCATGTGGCAACTTCAATGTTAAGTTGTAGGCTATTTTCATGCTACCTTACCTGCCTTCCCTCTCTGTACGCCTTACGGGCTTCGTTAAGTGACATACGATTTGCACCCGCCCACGTAATCAGGCGAATCTTCTTGTATAACATCGTCACACCAGTCGCATACATCGCAAATATCCATGCAGTTACGATATTCAAACATATATTTACCACAAACTGGGCATTTATGCCTTTCATCCACGCTTTAAGTCCTCCTGTTATAACATTGCAACGTTCTCGAATATGTCCTAATTTACAAACATATTCACTCCTGTTGGTGATAATACCAATCACATCTCCCAGTTATTTATTCGATTGGTCGCCCCTCTTTGTAAGCCTTACGTGCTTCATTGAGGGACATAAGGTTAGCCCCACCCGTTTTATCTTTATACTCCTCCTGATATGGGGCTTGCATCCATCCGCACACGGGGCAAGATTCCATTGTTCCTTCTTCTTCAATTGTATATTGCCCACAGCATCCACACTTAAATTTACTCTGATCATCCATTTTATAAGTCCCTTCTTTTCATTTAAGCATAATAATCTTTTTATCACTTGGTTCGCAAAACATATCCCATGATGCTAAAACGTAGAATGCCTAGCAACGTGAAACATATCCCCCGTAACACATAATAAGGATACATGTTTCTAAGCCGCCTATTCGGCGGAACACGGCAAAATTAAAAAGGGATTCATGGGCATAATTTTCTAAGCCGCCTATTCGGCGGAACACAGGCGGCAGGGCTTGCAAGGCAGGCTGAAATATTTCTAAGCCGCCTATTCGGCGGAACACGCTTGCGAGAATGGCGACCATTGGCAAGTCAATTTCTAAGCCGCCTATTCGGCGGAACACCCGCCGCCCCTCTGTATTCGGCTACAATATCATTTCTAAGCCGCCTATTCGGCGGAACACGTCAGTTTGAACCAGTCACCCATGCGCCCCAATTTCTAAGCCGCCTATTCGGCGGAACACACGATGATACCGCCTGCCGTACCCGGTGCGTATTTCTAAGCCGCCTATTCGGCGGAACACGGCTTCATGCTGCTGCGCATCGCCGAGCGGCTTTTCTAAGCCGCCTATTCGGCGGAACACCGTTCTGGCTTCTACACGTTCCGGGTCTTCCTTTTCTAAGCCGCCTATTCGGCGGAACACGAGGACCGGTCTGTAGTGGATATTGAACTACTTTTCTAAGCCGCCTATTCGGCGGAACACAATCCGATAATGGATGATATCCCGTGGATCATTTTCTAAGCCGCCTATTCGGCGGAACACATACTCCCCGGCAATACGTTGTAACGGCAGTTTTTCTAAGCCGCCTATTCGGCGGAACACAGCTTCAAAATTTGCCTGTTCTATGGTCACTTTTTCTAAGCCGCCTATTCGGCGGAACACTGCTGGCCGCTAATATCGCGTTTCCGCTTACATTTCTAAGCCGCCTATTCGGCGGAACACCGCAAAAAATTCTCCGTACTTCCTGCAAGATAAAGGCTTCCGGCCATTTTTGACTGTTTTACCCAAATTTAGCGTCCTTTTCTCGCCCCTTATTTTATAAGGCTCTGCAAGCAACACTGAAATTTTGGGTAGAACTCCCCCTATCTGTTTTTTATATTCTGTGCTACTGGTCAAATTCCTCTTTTTCCTCATACATCCCAAATTGGTCTGAGTATCGCCATTCTTCATCTCTGGCGGGTAAATGCAGTAATCCCACTTTATCCATTTTCCCCCATTCTTCGCGTGTTCCCTTATAAGCATTCCAAGCCTCTTTGTAATCTCGTTTCAGCCAAAAGCGTGCATTGTCTTCCGCTTCATCCTGCTTGATATGGTAACAATCTTCACGTTTTATCCAATGCCCCGTATGGCTGCTTTTTTCATAAAAAGCAAAATTTCCCTCTTCTTCTCTTAGGCATAATTCGATATCCTGTTGCCCTTCACGGAACTTATTCAACTGCTGCGGCAAGGCCGTAAGCCACCAATATTCTTCCTGCCAGCCATGCAGGAAAGCCGCTCCGCAATTTGACAGGTCACGGAAATCGCTTAACACCTTATGTTCCAAATGAACCAGATTGCTGCGTGCCTGCAATTTTTCGGGGCGCACCGTGCGTGGCGAAGCATCTATGACCGTTGCCAATTCAGCCGGATTGACCAATTCCTTCATATCATGGGTACGCAGCCTGTATTTTTTCTGCGTCTCAAAGCCGGGCCGGCAAAATACAGGGCCATTTGTCTCCTGCAAAGCCTTGATATTATATTGCATGACCGCAATATTGCCCAATTCTGCCGCCGCAGGCTCACCACGATGGCGGCGAATACGTCCGGCCAGCTGAATAAGCGAGCGGTAAGATGACGGTTCCACTACCGCCCAATCAAAATCATGGTCGCGTCCCAGTTCTTCAACCGGTGTTGCCACCAGTATAAAAATAATATCCTGCGCCTCTGTCCCTTCAATATGCTGACGCACAAGCGCATCTTGAAAATCTATTTCCGCTCCCGCTTGTCCGTCACGTTTTAACACCCTGTCCAAATATTTTTGTTCCTGACTGCGTAACAGTGCTGTCTGCCGACTGTGATAAACCAGCAGCCGAGGAGCGATTTTCTCCGGCCACTCCGATTTCAACATATACTTTGCGGCTTGAACGCAAGGAAGTATATTTGCGATTCTCACCAGTCCGAAAGACACACGTTTTCCTGTTCGTTTATCCTTCACGGCGTACTGATTATGCAAGCGCACAATGGCCTGCTGCATAACTTGAAAATAGGCTCCTTTTCGTTCTTTCTGCGGCAGCTGCAGGATTTTTTCACAATCAACAATCCAGCCGCGCCGCTTGATTGGCTGTGATTTCAATTTTTCTAAGTGGTGCAGGGAAAACTCCTTATGTCCCTGACGGTAGGCAAGCAGAGCACCTTCCTGCTCCATCGTACCTATCGTCTGCACCTGCGGCTGAAATTCGTCACACCAAACGCAGTTGATGATATTCTTATAGCCGAAAAACTGCGCATACTCCTGCCGTCCGCGCAAATAGGCCGAAAACAGCCCTTCCGCTAAGTCCGGCGGTATGGTTGCAGATGACAGCACAATATTTCTTCCCAACAAGCCTGCCAGATGTACCAGCCGCGCGATAGCCACCAAATCTTTTCCGGCAAAATCATCTATTTCATCAATGACCACATCAGCAGCCATAAGGCGCAGAAACGGCAATATATGACGGCCGCCGCGCACGGTCTCCACGCTGGGCATTAAATGGTCAATCGTGGCCACCAGAACAGGCGCATAGAGCAGCTGACGTTTTTTATCCGACATTTTTTCTGCCGGGTCAAACAATACATCCAACATTTTATCTTCTGCGGAAAATTCAGCCTGCACCGTGCCCGACAGCAGTTCATTCATACAGGCTGTATCGCCCGTATCCTCTAAACAAACCTCATCCTCATACAATTCCTTAACGACTGCGGAACCCACCAGCACAGCCATTTCGCTGCTATCCAGTTTCACGCGTGAGCGATATTCTTTACCGGTTTGCAGAGTCAAGGTACGCAAGCCCAACAATAGACTGTAACGCAGGGATTTTCCATCCTTGGACAAGGCTCTCATGATTTTCGCATTTGCAAAGGTCTTGCCACAACCTGTACCGGCCATATTGATGACAAACCAGCCTTCATGTGCGATTTCGCTATGTTCCTTGCGGTAAGCCTGTATCTTAGCCGTAACCTTGTCCTGCCAGCTAAAAGCCACAGGACTCTTTTTCCGCAAAGCAGACACATCATCAATTCTTTCCATCCCCTCTGCGAAGCGCGGCAGGCAATATGCCGCTTTTGCCGCCTGTCTGCCCACACGTACCAAATGCTCGTCCAAACGCTGTTTCAGCTCGTTTTTATCGGTGTTGGCATATAACGTGCAATCCTGTGGCCATGATGGGTCGGCTTTATCTGCCGATACCATATAATCGCTGAGCATCAGGCTGACTCTGGCATACAGCAGCAACGGACGGATATTCCGTTTCTGCCACAACTCCTGCAAGTCACTATATACCTCCAGCAGCCTGCCCGACCATTTTTTCAACTGATTTTTCCACGTGGCAGATTTTAGCAGGCCAGAAACAAGTTTAACTTCATCCTTGCCCTCTTTTTTATATCCCCAATCCGCTTGGAAATTTGCCAGCAATGCCAAAAAATCCGGCATTTCTGTTTCGCTATAATTATTTCTGCGGTTTTCATCCAAAGTCGGCAAACGATGGTGAGAAAGTATCAGCCAGCACAGCATACTGGCAGCCGGAGGCATAACGGCTAATTCTTTATCTGCATTTTCTTTAAGATATTCCGCCAGTTTTTTCTCCGGGATTTTTCCAGTCTGCAAAAGCTCCAGCCAAGCGTTGTCATTCTGCGCTTCCGTCTGATAGACCAAGCCTTCCAGCAATTTGCAGCTCAGCCATTCATGACGATAGACTTCGTCACTGGTCTTTTTCCCGTCCTTGTCCTTTTTCTTCTTCAATAATTTCTGGAAGGACTTATTCGCCTTCCCCCAATCGTGCAATAGTCCGGCCATTGCCGCTAAAGCCTTGATGACAGGCAGATGTGTCCAATCGTTTTCCCATTCGCTATGCGCCAAATCTTTCTGTGTACTGTTCACAGGCACAATACCTTCTTCATTAAAGCGACTTTTATCGCCAACAATCCATAATAGCTGACTGTGGGTGCGTGACCTTATCCAACGGCAGGAAACGGACATACTCTTGGTCGCATGACGGCGCAGCAGCGTCTTCACCGTCTGCAGGCCATCTTCGGTAATAATCGTCTGCCAGGTATCCGTTCCAATACGGTTGGCAAAAGCATCCAAAATCCAACGCGTGGTTTTCAGGGCGTTTTTATCACTCTGACTGGTAAATATCACCATCATCGGAACCGACTCCCTTCTGCCACTGCAGGCTTTGTTTTTTCACTGTATCATACATGAAGTCCAGTACCTTGTGTTCCGTAAATTTTTGCAGGCAATACTCGCGAAATTCCTGCTCCTGATAATCATTCATCGCGCAAAAGAACGCTCCGGGCAGCACAATCGCATCTTTGATTAAATCGGCCACATCAAATACCAACGCACCGCGCCGTGTTTTGCCGTGCATAACAGCAAAACCATGCGGTATGCCCAGTACCCATAAAACGGAGGCCGCCATGCCATAAGCCAGATAATTGCCATGGTTTAAAAATATATTTGCCGTATCCACAGCGTCAACATCACGTGAAAAATCTCCATAATCTGTACGCATTGCTGAATACTTATACAACTGTTTAGCAAAATTCGCCTCTGCTGCTAAAAGTTCCGCAACGTTATCAGCACACTCGATTCTTTGACGAAAACCTTGCAAAGCCCGCTCAATTTCAGCATCATCTGCATAAAAGCCTGCGCTTTGTAAGTCTCTGTCTTTTCCCCACACCTTTTCCAAAAAATCACAGCGTTGTCTTTGAAAATTCTTCGCTACATGCAAACGCTTATTTTCATCAAACCAAAATGACACCCAGCCTTGTACGTACTGCGTCGGCCGATATTCACTTTGCGGACTTAACCATTCAACCTCTGTTCCTGAAAACAATGGCGTGCCCCCACCGCCACAGAATCCTACCAATACACCTGCACCAGCCAGCATACGCATTGCTGCCTGCGTAATGGATGTTCCCGTCCCCAATAAAATCACAGTTGTGTTGGCTATAGGGATATTCCAATACTGGTTTGCCTTATTTCCTTCCGTCAGATATAAGACACGACCATCCTTCTGCATTACTCGGCATTTTTCCAAATAATATATATTAGCACGTTTGGAATACAATATAGATTTCAACTCTGTAGGCGTTAAACTTTCCATCTTTCAGCCCTCCCCTTTTTTTATTCGACAAAAACCGCACACAGCCTGCTGCCGTGTGCGGTTTCAAATTATCAGCATTTTATGAACCCCCCGTCCGCGAACATTTGCCATTGTTCATCGGCTGGGACTTGGTTGTTTAAGATACGTTCTACATTCAGGCGGTCGCTTGTTTCGTAGAAATTTACAGCGTCTTTCTCTGACAGGCCGCCTTGTATTTTGCGCTGAATAAGGCGGTCTTTTAGTAGTTCCGGTGTTGCTTTGATACTCAGGGTGTAATCAGCCAGTTCATGCAAGTCACGCCACTGCGGTTCATTGAGCAGCAGCCAGTTGCCCTCCACCAGTAAAATATTGCTGTTCACTACAAGCGCGTCAGGAATGGGATTGTGCAGCTTGCGGTCATAAATAGGCCAGAGGGATTTCCCCTGCTTGGCCTCTTGTATCTTTGCCTTTAAGCCGGCCACGTCAAAAGTTTCCGGCGCACCTTTAATTGACCTGAGCGTTATGTTTTTCCCGTCACGTTCTATCGTATGTGACTCCAGATACGCATTGGGATAATGAAAGCCGTCCATGCCCAAAGCCTGCACGGCCTGCGTACCTGCCTGCTCATGTGACAGCTGTTCCAAAAACTGCAGCAAGGTTGATTTTCCCGTGGCCGGCGGTGCAGCCAGAAAGGCCATTATCCGGCGCTGCTCACATTGCTGTATATCCGTCAATTTTTGCAACAAAGGTATAAACAAAGAGTTTACCGTATCCTCATTGTATTTTACACGCTGTGGCAGGCCGTTAATGACCATATCGTAAAACTGCCAATTTTTATTACTCACACCCAGCACCTCCATAACATGAGTCCGTTATCTCCAAAATATATGCAGGCCGCCCGGTATCCAGGAAGTCACCCAGAACACCAGCAGTACCACCGTTTCCGTCAGCGTTTCAATAGCTCCGTAAGTGTCACCGGTCAGGCCACCCAGTTGATTTGTCAGCCAGCGGCCCACGAGCCAGGCAAAGCCGAGCCCCACCACCAATGCGGCGACAGCTGCCTGCCCCCAGGGAACCACAAAGGCCAGTGTCACAGCTATTGCCAGCAGCAAGGTTTTCTTATCGGCCATATCGGCAAATATTTTGCCCATACCTTCCTTACGTGCATAGGGAAAGCAGGCAATGGCCATGACCATGGCCATGCGGCCGATAATGGGCATGACAAAGAGCGCCGTCATAATCAGCATGAGCTTGACATCACGGAGCGCCGTCCAATTGATGAGCAGCAGGCATGCCAAAGCGATTACGCCAAAGGAGCCCACGCGGCTGTCCTTCATGATTTCCAGCACACGCTCCCGGTCCCGGCCGGAAAAGACACCGTCCACGGTATCCATAAAACCGTCGAGCATCAGACCGCCAGTCAGCATTACCGGCAGGATTATCAGCAAGGTAGTCACCAGATTGGCCCAGCCGAATACGGCAATCAGCCCCCAGGCCGCCAGCATATATATAGATCCCAGGATAACCCCGACCAACGGGAAAAACTTTGTACTGCGGCCAAAATCCTCAGCCGTCAAGTCCCGTTGCGTACAGATATGAATCCGCGTTAAAAACTGCAGGGCGGTAATAAATGATTTCATTTCATCCCATTTCCTTCCCTTATCACAAGCCAAACATGGCGTAGCAGACAATGATAAACATAACCGTGGCCGTATACATCAGCCGGATTGAGCCCATGATATGCTTAATGCTCAAAACCTCTAACGGCTCCCCCATATAGGCGCGAAAATGCGGCTGTCCAAAGTAGGAGTTATAACCTCCCAAGCGAATATGCAACGCTCCGGCCACCGTGGCCTCAGCATAGCCGCCGTTAGGACTGGGGTGTTTCTTCGCATCGCGGAGCATCATGCGGTAAGCAAATTTATAATCATAGCCCAGTATCCACGCCGCAAAGATAAAGAGTACGGCTGTGATACGGGCCGGAATATAGTTCAGCACATCATCAAGCCGCGCCGCCGCCCGGCCAAAGTAAAGGTATTTATCGTTTTTGTAACCAAGCATGGAATCCATCGTATTTGCTGCCCGATAGGCCATCGCCAGCGGTACGCCGCCCAGTACGAAAAAGAACAGGGGTGCAATAATGCCATCGACGGTATTTTCAGCAATGGTTTCCACCGTAGCCCGGGCGATTTCCGGTTCGTCAAGTTTATCCGTGTCCCGGCCCACAATCCAGCCCACCTTACGCCGGGCCTCGCTCATGTCCCTAGCCAGCAGCAGGCCGTAAAGTTCCTTGCCGGCCTTAGCCAGACTCTTGGGGGAGATAGCAAAGGACAACATAACTGAACCCACAGCTATAGACCCCCAGCTCCAGGGAATCCTGTAGGACAGGAGCATAATTCCTTCCGCAACGGTATATGTCAGCCACAGTACCAGCAGCACCAGCACCGCGCCCCAGGCAAATTTCCGGTTGTCCGTATCCGCCGGGTGATAAAGCAGGCGCTCCAACAGGGAAATAAGATTTCCCATCAGTACCACGGGGTGCCACTTGCTCTTGGGGTCCCCGATAATGCAGTCCACTAAAAAAGCCAGTATTCCTGTCAGCATGAAGTTTCCCCCATAATCTGTGCCAGCTTTTCCATATCGAGACTGGCCCGTACCACACTGGCCAGACGATTATACGCCCATTCCTTTTCCTGCCGCACACTGCGCTGGACAGGCAAATCCGCCAGTCCCTTGCGGCCGCGCAGGGCATTGAGCACCTGACGGCGGAAAACATCGTGATCAAAAATGCCGTGAATATAGGTGCCTGTCACCTGCCCCTGACCGTCAGCCTGACCAGTCAGACCTTCGGGGATATTTACCGCCTGATTTGACCTGTCAATTATCTTAAAGGGGTGTGGCAGCTTATCTGTAAACTGCGTTTCGCCTGTATGGATTTCATAGCCGTACAAGCCCTCTGCCTTTATGCACCTTCCCAGGAATTCAAAGGCTTCACAGTCAGCCTGTACCTGACTGGTCAATTTTTCTGCGGCAAAGGTGGTTTCCATTGGCAGATAGCCTAAGCCCGTAACTTCATCATTAGCCGATTCCGTATGCAGGGGGTCGGCAATCTTTTGTCCCAACATCTGATAGCCGCCGCAGATACCCCATAACGGCGTGCCCTTTGCCACCTGTTCGCGAATAGCCGCTTCCAGACCACATTCGCGCAAATGCAGCAAATCTTCGGTGGTATTCTTGGAACCGGGCAGGATAATCATATCGGGCTTGCCCAATTCCTCTGCCTTGCGCACATAGTACAGGGAAACATCCGGCTCTGCCGCCAGACTGTCAAAGTCCGTGAAATTGGAAATCTTCGGTGTCTGAATAACCGCTATATGTAAATCCGCTGCCGCCTGCTCCGCAGAAGTATACTCTTTGTCATCAAGGGACACAGAATCTTCATCATCAATGCCCAAATCTTCGATATGCGGCACAATCCCCAGCACCGGCTTACCGGTTTTTTCCTCCAAAAAGTCCACGGCCGGTGTCAAAAGCGTCACATCACCGCGGAACTTATTGATGATAAGCCCTTTGACCAAAGCGCGCTCGTCCTCATCCAAAAGTTCCAGCGTGCCCACGAGAGAGGCCAATGCTCCCCCCCGGTCAATATCGGCAATGAGCAGCACGGGCGCATTTAAGTGTTTGGCCACACGCATATTGACGATATCGTTAGCTTTGAGGTTGACCTCCGCAGGGCTGCCTGCCCCCTCGATAACCAAGGTATCAAAGCTGTTCTGCAAACGCGCCAGGGCCTCGGTCACGGCACCAAAAGCCTTCAACGAATAGCCCTTATGGTATTCCCGTGCGCTCATATTGCCTACGGCCTTGCCGTTTATGACCACCTGCGAACAGGAGTTGCCCGTGGGCTTTAAGAGCACCGGATTCATATCGACCATCGGTTCCAAGCCCGCCGCCTCGGCCTGTGCTACCTGCGCACGGCCCATTTCCTTGCCGTCTTTGGTCACATAGGAATTGAGCGCCATATTCTGCGCCTTAAAGGGTACTACCCTGCGTCCTTCCTGATGAAAAATCCGGCACAAGGCCGTGGTGATGATACTCTTGCCCACATGGGAACTCGTGCCCATCAGCATAATGGAGTTTGCCATATTTTATCCGTCCTTTTACTGGGTCAGTTTTTTTATATTTACGGGAATCCCGGCTATGACGGCATACACATCCTCAGCAGCTGCCGCCAGCTTTTGATTGGCCAGACCGCTTAAATCACGATACAGCCGGGCCAGCTTGTTTTCCGGCACAATGCCTGCGCCCACTTCATTGGTGACAAAAATCGTCGTGGTGCCCTGCCGGGCTGCCGCCTGTGCTGCCGCAAGCAGCTTAGCCATCTGTTCATTGAGCATGGCATAGGCCCGCTCGTCAGACAGCTCATCCTCGGGAATCAGGCACAGAAGATTGCTGAGATACAAGGTTATGCAGTCAAAGAGCAGCACCTTGTGACTTTCCGCGGCCTCGGTGACGGCCTGGTCTGCCCAATATGGTGCCTCGTATGTCTGCCAGCTTGCCGGACGGCGCTGCTGATGGAGCTTTACGCGGTAGCCCATTTCCTCGTCATAGACCTGCGCGGTGGCAATATAGCCCACAGACGCCCCCAGACCGGCC
>FLNX01003868.1_pt1 | contig 15592 bp, 8 predicted proteins | sample 1140341 | NCBI WGS metagenome assembly FLNX01 (sample SAMEA3878208, study PRJEB12797) | bioreactor metagenome | biome: Moose rumen | place: Sweden | collected 2011-10
CGATCGATGAAATATTCAACTGGTTTGAAAAAGCCGATAAACCGGGTCTGATTGTGTTTGACGAATTCCAGCAGATACAGGACTACCCTGAAAGGATGGCCGGAATCCTGCGTTCGTATATACAGCAGATGAACAGCACCCGGTTCATCTTCTGCGGAAGTTCCAAACACATGCTGAATAACATGTTTTCAAACTATAATCAGCCGTTTTTCAACAGCGCCAAATCCCTGGATTTGGACATTATTGGTTTGAATGCATACACAGACTTTGTTTCGGCCATATTTGAAAGTTATGGAAAAACAATCGATACAGAAGCCATTGAGTTCACATACTATCTGTTTTCCGGCAACACATACCTTATGCAGGAACTGATGAAAGGAGTGTTCGCCAGGACAGACAGCGGGAGCAATGCCGATAAACCACTTCTTCTTCAATGCCTTACCGGAATGATAAATGACAAGGATGCCGATTACCGGGAAACGCTGAACAGGCTCAACTCAAAGAAAGAGAGGAACACCTTGTTCTGCATTGCCGGAGAGGGAATCGCCAAAGGGCTTACCTCTACGGCCATCATGAAACGCTACGACCTGGACAACGCCTCCTCCGTGCAAAACGCCCTTGAAAATCTTTGCGGCGAGGATTTGAAGATAGCCGTAAGAATTGCAAAAGGCGTTTACATGCTGCAAGACCGCTTGTTTGAACTCTGGATAGCCAGCCGCGGCGGTTATCTGGACCTGAAACTTTCCAATCCGAAAGAAAGGTTTGAGGAGGAAAGGAGAATTCTTGAGGCAATTCCGGCAATTATTGCCCCGGGGAGGAAATAGGGATTTCTACGGGTGGAAAGGTATCCCTATAATTATTTTCTGTGCACGTTCGCCCGCCTGAACAGGGAGTATTTTAAAGCCAAGTTCAGCGAGTAAACCGCAAAAATGAGCTGATTCTTGTTTTCGGCTCATTTTTTTATTATTTATGAAATCGATGGCGTAGAGGTTACCGATATCCGCCGGGTGATGTGCAGAAATCAACGATTATTTTTATATATTTGCAATCGTAAGATACTGAAAAATGAAAGAATTTAACGTTACCGGAAGTTGTAATCCTCGTTTACACTATATGGTGGACACCTCCAAGAGATTTGAGGTGGTGGAGCGTTATATAGAAAGTGGAAAGTATTTTACCATAAACAGGGCAAGGCAGTATGGAAAAACTACCATTCTCAATCAGGTCTTCCAAAGACTGTCAGATCGGTTTCTTATTATTCCGATAAGTTTTGAAGGTGCGGACGATGACTGTTTTTCAGACAAGGGGCGCTTTACAAAAATGGTGTCTGAGATGATTCTGTCAAGGCTGCGTCATTTTAAAGCGGATCCCGTCCTTATAAAAATATGGGAAGAGTCTTCGCAGGATTCACTTGATACACTGTCTGCAACCATAAAAGCATTTACACAGGCAAGCTCATCACCGGTTGTCCTGACTATTGATGAGGTTGATAAACACTCTGACAATCAGATGTTTTTAAGCTTTCTTGGCATGCTTAGAAACAAGTACCTTGATGCCGCTAACGGTTTGGATTCAACTTTCCACAGCGTTATTCTTGCCGGCGTTTACGACATAAAAAACCTGAAGTTGAAACTCAGGCCGGACGCAGATAAAAAATATAACTCCCCGTGGAATATCGCCACTGACTTTACGGTTGACATGACCTTCCATCCCGGCGAGATTGCGAAGATGCTTGAAGACTATGAGGCTGACAATCATACCGGAATGCCGGTTGAAGCTATCAGTGAAGAGATTTATCGTTATACCGGCGGATACCCTGTTCTGGTGAGTTACATCTGCAAACTTATTGACGAGCGGCTGGACAGGAGCTGGACTTCTGATGGCGTGAAAGAAGCGGTGAAGATAATCCTTATCGGCGACAACACCCTTATCGACGACCTTTCAAAAAACCTTGAAAACTATCCCGAATTACGGGAGTTCCTGTATAATATATCAGTTAACGGTGCCGACTATACCTTTAACCTTGTGGATCCCATGGTTAAATTTGCGTCAATGTTTTCGTATATCAGGAACCAGGGAAATAAAGTGAGAATTCATAATGCGATATTCGAAGAATCACTATACTATTATTTCACGATAGCTTATCAACGGAAGAATTCCGCAAAGTTATCTCCATTCCAGATGAATTATGTAATTGCCGGACGCCTGAATATGGAATATGCCCTTTCCCGTTTTTCGACAATGATGCATGAAGAATATAGGGTTGAGGACGGAGAGTTTCTGGAAAAGCAGGGAAGGCTGGTATTTCTCAGTTTTATAAAGCCGATAATCAATGGAACCGGGTTTTATTACGTTGAGCCGCAAACCCGGGACAACAAGCGCATGGACCTTGTCATCAATTACGGTTCGGACGAGTTTATTGTGGAGCTGAAGTTATGGCGTGGCGAAAAATACGAACGTTCCGGGCTTGACCAGCTTGCGGAATATCTTGACATCCGCGGTAAGGACGAAGGATATCTTGTAACGTTCGATTTCACAAAAAACAAAGTGTTCCGCGAACCCTCCTGGGTTGAACATAACGGGAAAAGAATATTTGAGGTGATAATCTGATTGCTTGGCACACGAAAGTGCTCTGGAAGGCCTTCGGTGACACTTTGTTGTGCGGGCTCTCTCCTTTCGGAAACTCCTTCCCTGTTCAGGGGAGGTGGCCGCCAGGCCGGAGGGGTGGGAGGCTGCTGCACAAAAGCCGGATTTCCGTAACAACCCCCGGGGTGTCACCCTGGGGGCTGCTGCGAAAAAGCGGGAAAATGCTGCAACCTGTCAGCTCGCCACGCCTGAGGTGCCGGGGGTTATTGCACCTCTATAATCTGGACTATCTCTTCGGTGTGTCCGTCGGCGTAGGTACAGACCGCCTTCACTTCGTGGCGGCCGGATTACAGGAAAACCCAGCCGAGCTTGCGGGCCAGATCGTGGATGAAATCGTGGTCCCTCATCGGTATCCTGACTGTCAACGATTCCTCTTTGTCGGAGGGAATGCGGTATCCGGCTTCCGGCAGACGCTCTTCAGGGAGTGATTTCAAGCTGGAACGCTCCAAGATGAGACTCCCGCTCTCAGTAAGTACGTCATAATACTCCTGGGGGTTCTCGGGGTTGAGGAAGATTTCCCTCAGGTCCAGGGTGCCTGCAAGGAAAGAATCTATCCGTTTTTTCGATATTCTTATCGCCGTATACTTCGCTGCAGGCTCATCCGAAAACAAGAGGCACAAGTATGAGGTCCCGAAAGAATCCCTTCCGACAAACAACTGGGCCCCGTCACAATAGTCCAGAACCATATCCATGCTCAAAATGTCGATCTTCATACGGTTTGTGCTCCATTAAAATCAAACTCGGTGCTTCTCCACCATGAATAGTGCGAATCTGAAAAGGTTTTCTTCATCACTCCGTCTTTCGGCTCCAAATGCAACATTACAATCGATGAAAATCTGAACTTGGGTAATTTCAGCCTCCTGACAGCGTCTTGAACCACCCCGAATACTGACAGCGCATGGACTATACAGTCATCCACTCCATTGCCGATAAAGTGTTTTTCCGGCTGAAGGCTCCGTTGCGACAGGAAATCTCCTGCGGAAGGAGTCTTGGATGATATTATCCTGTAATAAGTCCCATTGCAGGGCTCCGCATCCCCCGGAGGGCATTTCTCAGGTAATGATTCAAACCATTCTATCCTTCTTTCAGCTCCGTCCTGCAAACTTGAGGATTTTTCTTGAGAAATCAAAATACTTGTTTCCATTTCATTTTTAGAGATAACCATGGAGCAAAGTTCCGGAAAAGATTCCGTTCAAGCTGATGAAATCAATTTTACCCCGTCAGGTTTTCATGTTTCCGGGGGTGATTATGATTTTTTTTGCAGTGCACGTACACAAACTCCCCGTTTCCGGTGACGAAAACGGGGAGTGTAAAAAAATTGTTCGTCCGTTTTTGCTAAAAACTGTAGCCCAGGCCTATAACGTATGTCCCACCTGTAACCTCATTGCCGAGCAGATAAGCTGCGTCGAGATGCACGCCGGCGAATTTTACACCCAGACCAAGCGAAGCGAAAGAAGGGATGGCCTTTTCCGCATCGCCATAGTGGTATCCCGCCCTTGCAAACACCATGTCGGAATAGGAGTACTGCAGCCCGGCCCCGGCCATGAAACCTCCTGCCAAAAAGAGGTCGGCTTCGGCGGAAACGTCTATGGATGAGCGCCCGCCAACTACGGCGGAATACGCGCCTCCAAGCTTGGCCAGCGAAGGCAGCGAAGAAGAGGCCTTGTCGTATTTGATTGCAGGGCCCAGGTTGCACACTGCCAGTCCTGCGCGGACGGGGCCATTCCTGTATGCAGCCGAAATGTCGGCGCCGACAGAACTTCCAGACACGTTTTCTGCAATGTCGGAGGAGACGAACCTGACATTGACCCCGGCGGACAGCCCGTCAGTCACCTTGTACGAAAATCCCAGGCCAGCCACCTTTTCGGAGGGAGTGTAAGTGCCCATAGGGGCCCCGGCGGGTGAAGTCAGATACACCTCCCTGTCCTTGAAGAATTTCCCGGAAAGACCGATTCCCATCCTGTCATTTATCCTGTAATAACCCCCGAACCCCATGATGGTGCTGTGTGCATATTCCGGCTGCCACAATCCGTATGCTGCGGCAATGTCCATCGTGTTTCCGGAGAGAGATATGGCTGCGGCATTGTTCTCTGCGGCATAGGCGTCCGGCGCAGCCGCGACTGCGGCTCCTGCCATGGCCATAAGTGCCGGATCGCAGCCTGTCACCATCGAAGGAACGTTCTGCGCTGAAACCGTCGCCGCGGAAATGAGCACCGCTGCGGAAATTGATTTTATTCTTTTGTTTCCCATGACTTGTCAATATTTGATGACGGATGCCGTTTCATCCATGCCGTCGGTCTTGATTCTCACATAATATGCGCCCGCATCCATGCCGCTGAAGTCTATCTTGACAGGGCTGAACGGAGATATGGCCACCGCGGAGCCTTTATAGACCGAAGCCCCGGCCTTGTTGGTGATGTTGATGTCCGCAGTGACGTCTTCCCCGGTGCGAAGGTACAAAGTACCGGACACGGGATTCGGATATACATCGTACGGGCGGGAACCGTCACGGACGAGCAGCCGGAAATGCTGTGTGGCCGCTGCGCCGCGTCTGTCAGTAGCCGTTACATCCACGGCGGTGCTGCCGTACATCTTTGCGCTTATCTTGAGCTTGGTCCCGGAAATGGAATTCGTCGCCACGGCATTGTCCGCTATCGTAACGGTATAATCCAGCGCCTCGCCGTCCGTATCGCCGATATATGATGCAATGTCCAGTTCAACCGACTCGGATTTGGAACTGAACACCTGATCCGGCATCGCAGTTATTACCTGTGGGGGATTGTTGGCCCTGATTGTATATGAGAAATTGGTGCAGACCTCCACGTGCTGGTCAGATACGGTAAGAATACCCGGATAGGTGCCTTCATCGGCTTGCAGTGCGTCGACAGTCAGTTTGATGATACGGTCTTCCATTACTGCGTCAAGCCCGGGCAGACCTGCGGAGCTTGCAGCCTCCACGGAGTAAGTTATTGTCTGGCGCTCATCGTCGGTTACCACGAACGACATTGTGCCGCTGCCTTCTGCGCTGAGCGAAAGGTCCGGACTTCCCGAGGCGGTGATGACAGGTGGTTCGTTCGACCATGTAACTGCGGCGTATGCGTCTACCAGACCGGCTCCTATGGGCTTTGAATTGTACTGCAGGACCTTCTTGTTGGCGGTTTCGTTGAGTATGGAAATGAGATCTTCCCTGGTGAAACCGGGACCGCCGAGCTGTGACACTACAAGAGCGGCAACGCCCACTACGTGCGGGCAGGCCATGGACGTGCCCTGATAGCCTGTGTAATCGTCGCCGGTGACCGTGGAGAATATGTAAGAGCCTTTTTCAGCGTCTCCGCCCGGAGCACATATATCCACCCATGAGCCGTAATTGCTGTAATATGAGATTACATAGTCGGCACCTATGGCAGCTACCGCATAGACGTTTTCATCCATGGCGGGATGGCCGGTGTTCGTGGCTTCATTGCCCGCTGCGAAAATGGCCAGGCCGCCGGCCATGAGCCCGGTCTGTTTTCCTGTATCCGGGTCAATGCCGGCATACTTGTTAAAATAATTAATGGCTTCGGAAATATACTGTGGGGTGGAAGAGCCGATTGACCAGCTGCAGTTCACCAGCAATGCACCCATGTCGGCCGCGTACACGAAGGAAGAACTGATGTATGCGCTGTGATTCTGCGAGTCGTCGCACTGAGTGTTCATGAGGCGGACCCCCGACGAAGCGCTGCCGTCTCCGCCTGCAATACCGCAAAGTCCTATGCCATTGTTGTTTACAGCAGCAATTGTGCCGCCAACATGCGTGCCGTGATCCTCGAATGACAGGGTCCCTATCGGCTCGCCGGAATCGCTCTCAACGCAGAAATTGAATCCGTAGATGTCGTCGACATAACCGTTGTCGTCGTCATCGACGCCCTCGGTTCCGTTGAATTCGGCTTCGTTTATCCATTCGTTCTGCGCAAGGTCCGGATGGGTGTATTGAGTGCCGCCGTCGTTAATTGCCACTATCACTTCCGGAATGCCCGTTGTAATCTCCCACGCAGGAACGAGATTGATGTCCGAGCCCGCTACGTATTTCGACCTCTGGCCGTGGTTGTAATAATGCCACTGGCTCGGGAAATACGGGTCGTTGGGATTGGAGAGGGAGTTTATCTTTATGGGATACACGAAGTCTACGGCCTCGATGCAGTCCATGTCCAATATGGAGTTCCCTGCCTTTGTCAGCGGGGTCTCCTCTCCCAGGTCCAGCAGATACCAGCGATCGAGTCCGGCCTCGGCATGTCTTTTTTCGAACCTGCCTGAGGGAAGGAAGATCCTTCGCATACCGAAGTCTCCTAAACCTGCAAGGGCTGAGGGGATGTCGTTCACGTCGGCCGGAGCCTTTGTGAATTTCACCGCGACAAGGCCCGGGACAGCTTCGGGACTGGCTGCCATCGTAAGCGGACTGGTGCCGGGCATGTCTTCCGAATGGGGATTTTCTTCCCTGGCACAGGAAATCGTCATGAGCCCCGCCGCTGCACAAAGCGGCAGGAAAAACTGTTTGAGCGAAGTGAATAATTTGCTATCTTTGAAATCCATATGAATAAGAATTTTCTTTCAGTTGCAACGGCACTGCTTATCTGCGCCTCGTGCACGCACAAGGAAGCCTATGTCATAAACGGCCACATAACAGGCAATTCCACTGCCATAAAGGATGGCTATGCCTATCTTGTCGGAGTGGGCATTGATGTCCCTCCCGACACCGTAAAAATAAAGAACGGGGAATTCCGCTTCAGTTCCGGCTCGGTCGTGCCCGGTATGCGCACCATCACATTCAAGGGCCTGCGCGGGAACATAAGGATTTTTCTTGAGGAAGGCGAGTTTTTCGTAAGTGCAGCCGACACTGCACTTGGAAAGGCCGTCGTCAAAGGCGGCGAAACGCAGGAACTCTTCAACCTCGTCCAAATGCGCCGGGAAGAGATTCTTCCGGACAACACCTACAGGACCCTGAGACTCGAATCCCGCCTTGACGGCACCTCCGAGGCCAGGAAGAAAGAAATCACGGCGCAGGTCAGGGCTGCAATGGACTCGCTCGACAGATACTCCGAGGAACTCGTGGAGCAGTATCCCGATTCCTGGTTTGCCGTGGATTACCTCCTCAACAGGATGAGCGACATTCCCCATGAGCGCCTTGTCCGCCTTTCCGAAGGGGTAATGACGTCCCCGATGTTCGATGGCAGCCCGGATGCCGAAACCGTCCGGGAATTCGTAAGGAACGAAGAGAATCTGCAGCCCGGCATGCCATGTCCTTCGATGACGATGGACACGCCTTCGGGCAAAACCGTGGATTTTTCCGAAGTGTTTTCGTCCAACGAACTTACGATGGTTTATTTCTGGGCCAGCTGGCTCAAGACCGCCAAAGAGCGCAATTCCGAACTGAATGAAGTCTATTCCCGTTACCACGGCCGTGGTTTCGAAGTCATCGCCGTTTCGCTCGACAGGAAGGAAAGGGACTGGAAGTGGTTCGTTTCCAAAGAAAAACCATGCGGAGTGCAGGTCTCCGACCTCCGGTACTGGAACAGCCCGGCAGCCAGGACATACAACATACGATATCTTCCCCAGAACCTGTTTGTGGACGGGAACGGAAAAATCATAGGCCGCAAAATCGAGCCAGGGGATATAGAATCCTTCGTCTCGGAACATCTCAAGTAAAAAAAACCGGTCGCAGCTGCCCGCGACCGGTTTTTCATTCAAGGCAGGTTAATGTTTGGGCGCATTCTTGCTTATCGGGGCGGTGAAGTCCTTTACGCTTGCAGACTTTTCAACCGGAGTATGGTTGAAGGTCTTTGCGGCGGCTGCCTTTGCAGGCTTCTGAACCTTCCATGCTGCGTCCGGAGTTCCGGCACGGCGTCCGGAGACTTTCACGGCTTTGCCGCAATCAGCATCCCTGCGGGCTATGCCGCCAATGCTCTGGGCCTTGACCGAAGAACGGTCGTCCTCGCCTATGCGGTATGAAAGATAGTCCTTGTATATTGCAAGGTGTCCAAGGTCGCAGCGGAACCACAGGCCGTCGATGTCGGCGCTGTTGTAGGGATAATTCACATAAGCAATCAGGTCATCGTCGGAGTTGTATCCGCCAAGCAGATATCCGCTTGTATAACCATTATCCGCTTCAGAGGAGAACAGATATACCGTTACGTCATAGTCGGTGTCGTTGTACGAGAAACTCTGTTCCTGAACCTGAGACGATATGTAAAGGTAGCCGTTGTACCACTCCGCTTCAATGTCGTCGCCGTTGGGGAAACGGGTGGCACTGTAACCGGTGAGACCTGAGATGCCAAGGTACTCGTTGCCGTCTTCGTCGGAGCCATTGTCCGTGAAGTAGGTGTAGTTGGTGTACTCCCTCTCATAGTCGCTCCAGTAGTCGCCGGCCTCGGAAAGCCACTTGTAAGCGGGGTACGCAGCCTTTTTAAGGCCGACGATGTCTTCATAGGTGTACCATGCGGAACCTGTGACGGTAATGGTGTCATTCAGCACCCCGAATTCCACGGTCTTGGTCCAGGATTCGGAATCTTCGTCGTATACCTGACCATATACATTGAGGCCCAGGGCAATCGTGGGATAGCCTGTCTCCTCGTCCACAGCTACGACCGAGCCTTTCTTTACGTTGAAGAAGAGCTCGCTGCCGAAGATTGACATGCCCGTATCCTGTTCGTTGGCGGCGTCACCGATGGTGGCGTCGGTGCTGAAGAGCACGGGGCCGCTGCTGCAGGTGAAGGCAAGTCCGTAACCGCTGCTGAAGTAGTCCTTAAGATAGAAGAGGGTGGTGTCGGATTCGTTGTAGGAAACCACCTGGCCGTCCCACTCTTCTTCGAAGAAGCTGGAGCTTACGGAAGCTGAATAGAGATCCTTCCATGCGACGTCTTCGTTGTAGTCGACGGTACGGGTGTAGCCGTCCGCTATGCCGACGATGTCATAAACATCATACCACCAGCCGCCTATGCCGGGCATCGCGTAACCGACAATATAGAAGTAGAATCCTCCGTTGCCGTCGTAGTACGAACACATTTCCTCGGTTGCCGCGCTTTTGGTCGCGAAGGAGAGGAAGTCTCCGCTCCAATAATTAGCATTGTCGCTGGCAAGATAGCTGTGATAGTAGTGATATCCGTCATATGCATACACGTCTGCCGAATAGGTGGAGTGCGTGTAGACATAAAGCGGAAGCAGCTCTATGAAATCATATCCGCTGGAGTTCTGGTTCTTGGTATACCAGTTGAACTCGATATGGGTGTTCTCGTCATTGCCCCAGAAACCCGGGCCCTCGTCATACTTTCCGGACAGGTCGCCTTCCTCGTCATAGGAGATGCAGTGGCGTACTCCGTTCTCATCCTCGGTGTAATGGATATATGCTGAATGGATTTCGCCCCAGTATCCCTGCGTAAAGGTTACCTTTACGACATTGCCTGCGTCATCGGTAAAGTCTTTCCATGCGCTGGGAGCTGTTCCGGTGAAGGTCAGGGAGGTCCTGCCATACTGGGTGGCTTCGTCAGCAATCTCAATGGTGCCGGTATAAGGCACGCCCGTGACGGCTTTGTCGAAGTCGTATCCCACGATTATTTTGGCTACGTTGGAGCCGCTGCTGAAACTCACGCTCGAAGGAATTTCGAACAGCTCGGACGAAGAAGTCAGGGACACTGTCGATTCATCGTCGGTGTTCACCCTGTACACGGGAATGGTAATGGAACCGCCTTCCGTCAGGATGAACGAGGTGGTTGCATCCATGTCGAAATAGTATCCGACGACGGTTTCGGCAGCCGGCTCCTCGTAGGGCTCCGCCGTCTCCACGCAAGCGGAAAGGGCAAGGAGTCCTGCGGCAAGCAACAGAAATATATTGAATGTTTTTTTCATATCCTGTTATTGGTTTAAATTGCTAAAAAGTAGTTTTGTCGGGGTCTACGGCCGCGGTAGGATCGGGGTTGTTGAAGCCGTCCAGGGCGACGTTGTTGGACACTTCGCTGTTGGGAATCATAAGAGTCCACCAGGGCTTGATGCCGTTCGCATTGACATGGAAGGTCTCTCCCTTGGCGTTGGAACCGGCATACCACTGGTAGCTTCCGGCCTTGATGCGCTTTGCATCGAAGAAGGCGGGACCTTCACCCCAGAGCTCGACCCTCTTCTGGAAGAGCACTTCTTCCTGGAAGGTCTTGACGGGGATTATGCCGTCCACGGTATCACCTACCTTGTAGGCATAGGAGGGGTTGCGGTAGGTCACCATGAAATTGGTGAGGGCTTCAATACCGGCGCTCTCTCCCTTGTCCATGCCGATGGCTTCGGCCTCGATGAGGTACATTTCCTCAACGCGCATGACGGGGATGTCACAGGCTCCGCCTACCGCATAGTCGGTCCAGTTGCCGCTGAGGCAGCGGAACTTGTAGGAGCAGTAGTTGGGAATAACGGGTGTGCCGTCGCTGTTGAGGTCGTACAGGTCATAGCTGCTGGCGTAGTCGGATGCGAACTTGTAATTGTAGAAGTCGGTGCGGGCGGGATCGATGAAGGAATGCTTGCGGAAGTCGTCATTGCCTATCCTGTCATATATCCAGCGGTTCAGCGAAAAGTGGTTGAGACTGTTGTAGCCCCAGTCGGATTCACCGGCCATCCAGCCTGTGAAGTTGCAAAGGTTGCCCATGGTTTCGGAACTGTAAGCCACATGCCACATCCAGGAATCCTGGCTGGTTGCGCTGCAGAAACCGGTGGTGGGATCTTCCCACTGTGCCTGTGTGAGGGGTTTGCAGCCGGATTCGTCAATTGCCTTGCGGGCATAGACGGCTGCATTCGCATAATCCTTGAACCACAGGTAAACCCTTGCGTACATGCCGTAAACGCATGCCAGGTCGGGAAGGGTGGAGATGCTGGGAGTGAAACCGTCCATCAGGGTCTCAGCCTTCTCAAGGTCGGAGAGGATGAATTCCTTCATAGCAGCTTCGGTGACGCGCGGATTGTTCTTGCCGTCTTCGCCGGAAGTCTCCTCCGTTACGATCGGAACGGTGAGGCCGGCCACACCGCTGATGTCGGTGTATTCATTCTCTACCGGAGTGTAAAGGCCTGCGAGTTGCCAATAGGCCCATGCGCGAGTGGTGTAGGCGACACCGAGATAACCCTTCTGGGTGTCAGTCATGTCGTCCAGGCCGCTGAGCGAGCTTATGATGTCGTTGGCGGACTTTACGAACATGTAAAGGGTGCGCCAGGGCACATAAGTGAGATATGTGCCGACGCCGAGACCGCTCTCACCGGTATTGTAACGGCGATACCAGTCGTATCCCGTATTGGATCCTTCGGGGAAGATGTCACCAAGCATTTCGGTATACAATATCATCATGCCGGGATATGCCATGTCCGTTTCGGTATACTGCTCGCCATAGATGAGATATCCCTGGACCTGCTGCGCGGGCATGCCGAGAACCGAGGCCTCGAGGGCTGATGCCGACTCTGCAAGCTGGTCCGCAGTGGCGGTACCGCTCATGGGGAATGTCTCCTTTATGCAGCCAGAGAATGCTGCGACAGAAAGCGCTACTGCGAATATTTTGCTTATGTTTTTCATATTCCTGTCAATTTAGAATTTGAGGGTTATACCTGCCAGGAAAGTCCTCATGGGCGAATAGTAAGTCGCATTTGTCGTGCTGGTATAGGACTGGCGCGGGTCGAAGCCCTGGCGTGCAGACCAGTACCATACGTTCTCGGCCGCCACGTACACGCGGAGGGAGGACATGAGGAACTTGTTGCTTATCTTGGCCGGGAAGGTGTAGCCGAGATTGATGTTCTCGAGGTTCAGGTACTTTGCAGGAGTGAGCCACCTGGTGGAGGAAGCGGCGCTGTAGGTGTCGCCCGCCTGGAACCTCGGGATGGTGGCGGAGGGATTGTCCGCCGTCCAAGAATTGTACAGGTCGACATGATAATTGTCACCTGTGCTGCTGGTCGGGGATGACATGAAGTTCTGGTAAGTGCCGTCGTACTGGAAACCTCCGAGCTGGTAGGAGAAATTGATCGAGAAGTCGAAGCCGCCGAAATCAAGGCTGGTGCCGAAGCCGCCGTAGATGGGAGGAACTGTCGACTTGTGCGAGATGATATAACCGTCTGTTGCGGAGTTGACATCCGAATAGGTAGTGGTGGTCTCGCGGCCTGCCCATATCTTGTCGCCGTTGGCATCCTTCACGAACTCACCGCTTTCATCGGTCTCGAAGACATTCTTGTACCACATGCTCAGGCCCGTTTCGGGATCGACTCCCGCATATTCGGGAAGCGCCCAGGTGTAGAGGGAGAGGCCTTCGGCGATGAAGAAGTTACCGCTCATGTAGCCTTCATAAACGTTGCCGTCGGCATCGTAGGCCTTGGTGGTCTTCTTGTCCTCGTCAAGCATCTTGATGGTGTTCTTGAGGGAGGTGATGTTGCCGTAGATGTTCCAATGGAAATTCTTCCTGTTGACGAGGTTGTAGCTGAGGTCTACTTCATAGCCCTTGTTGGTCATGTCACCCACGTTGGCATAATACGAAGAGTAACCGAGAGACGGGGCGACCGAGAAGGAGAACAGCATGTCGGTGGTAAGGCGGTTGAAGGCCTCGACGCTTCCGGAGAGCCTGCCTTTGAAGAGGCTGAACTCGAAACCTGCGTTCATGTTGGTGTTGGTTTCCCAGGTAATGTCTTCGGAGCCCTTGCTGCTGAATACTGTGGAAACGCTGCCCGAGGAGTTGGAAATGTCGAAAGTGTCGACATAGCGGTATGCGCCTATGTTGTCGTTGCCCTGGCTGCCTATGCTGGCCTTGAGCTTGAACTCGTCGAATGCGGAAGTCCTGAACCAGGGCTCCTTGCTCACTATCCATGCGCCGCCGAGGCTCCAGAAGTTACCCCAGCGATGGTCGGGGGCGAAGCGCGAAGACGCATCGCGACGGAACGAAGCCGAAGCGAAGTACCTGTTGTCGTAGTTGTACTGTCCGCGGAAAAGGAAACCTTCCACGTTGTATTCGGTAATGTATGAGCCGGAACTCTGGCCGTCCACCACCGCGCCGGAAAGTTCTTTGTTCTTCTGGGAGAACATCTTGTTGTGGGTGGCCCAGAGTGCATAGTACTTGTTGTTGTAGTACTCGTGGCCGGCCATGAGGGAGATGTTGTTCAGACCATAGGACTTGTCGTAGTTGAGAAGCTGCTGGAGATTGTAGGTGTATGACCTCATGTGCTCCTTTTCCACTGTGCCGCCGGTGGTGTCGAACTGGCCGTAATACGGGTTTGCGACCCAGGTGTAGCGGCTCTCGTCAAGGGTGTATGTGCCGTTGATGGTGAGTTTGAGGCCGGGGAACAGGGTGATGTCCGCATAGGCGTTGCCCGTGCTGGCATTTCCTTCGGTGTTGTTGGTGTTGAGCAGGAGGTCCTGATAAGCGTTCGCATCGGAAAGGAAGGGACGGCCGAGGCTGGCGTTGCCGCCGTTTCCGTAGTCCATCATGGTGATCCCGTTGCTGTCCACCTTTTTTGTGCCGTCGGCGTTCCTTATGTAAAGGGGATAAATGGGCGCTATCTGGGAAGTGAATGCCCAGATGTTGCCGGTGGAGGTGGAGGAGCCGTTGTTGTTAAGGGAATTGTAGTCGAATTTGGTGTAAGACACGTTGAACCCTGTCTTGAGCCACCTCTTGGCCTGGTAATCCACGCGGGCACGGCCGGTGAGACGGCTCTGGTCGGAGTTGGCCACGATACCTTCGTTGCCGAGATAACCGATGGAAGCGTAGTAGTTCATCCTGCCTTCGGAACCGGCAACGGAAACGTTGTATTCCTGACGGACACCGTTGCGGTAGATTTCATTCGCCCACTTGTCGGGAGTGATGAGATAGTCGCCAATTGTATAACCGAGGGTGGCATTGGGGTTCACCGCGCCGTTGGAACCGATGAAGAGCTGGCCTTCGGGAACGGTGTAGACCTGATAGCCGAGACCGAAGTCTCCGGAGTCTCCGAAGATGTACCTGTTGGCCTTGAGGTTGGCTTCAGCGGGTGTGAGACCGTCGGCTATGTTCTTGTTGTACATGGCCTTGTAGTGCAGTTCGTAGTAGGCCTTCGGGTCGGTTACCACGTTGTAGTCGACCAGAGCCTTCTGGTTGAAACCGTACTTGGCGTCGACAGTTACGACTGCGTCGCCGCTCTTGGCTCTCTTGGTGGTGATGATGATGACGCCGTTTGCACCGCGGGCGCCGTACAGGGCATTGGCTGATGCGTCCTTGAGGACGGTCATGGATTCGACGTCGGAGGGGTTGAAGTTCTGGATGTCTCCGTCATACGGGGCGCCGTCCACGATGATGAGGGGGCTCTGGCCGGCCGAAATGGAGCTGAAGCCGCGCACACGGATGGTCGGGTTGGAACCCGGGGCGCCGTTGGAAGACGTCAGCTGGACACCTGCAACCGCACCTGCGAGAGCGCTCGTAACGCCTGACACCTGTGCTCTTTCGAGTTTTTCCTCGCTCACCACAGCGGCGGAACCCGTAAATGCCTCCTTCGTCGAGGTGCCGAAGGCTACGACTATCGTCTCTTCAAGGAGCTGTGAATCCTCTTCAAGGACGACGTTGATTTTCCTCTGTCCGTTGACGGGGACCATCTTGTTGGCGTAACCGATCGACGAGAATACGAGGGTGGCGTTCGCGGGTGCATTGATGGTGAACTCACCCGTGTCGGAGGTGACCGTGCCATTCAATGTTCCCTGAATCTGAACTCCCGCAGCGGGAATCGGATCCCCATTCGCATCTTTGACGGTGCCGCTCACTGTGATGTTCTGGGCAAAGCCCATAACACCTGCGAGCAGAAGTGCCGCTGATGTGATTAGAAGCTTGAATTTTCTCATAAGCTTTTTAGATTAGTTAAACAATAAACCTAGTTTTTTGTATCTATTTAAGTACATACTTGCACGACCGGCGCCCGCTGCGCACCAAAAAACGGGCGTTAAAAA
>FLNX01001190.1_pt1 | contig 15564 bp, 8 predicted proteins | sample 1140341 | NCBI WGS metagenome assembly FLNX01 (sample SAMEA3878208, study PRJEB12797) | bioreactor metagenome | biome: Moose rumen | place: Sweden | collected 2011-10
AAAGACCCTGCCCCGTCAAACATGCCGCTCATGTCCGTCACCCCGGACACGTCCCACTTTTCCAGGGGGCTGTTGAAGTGCTGCGCCCCGGCAAACATCCGGCTCATGTCCGTCACCCCGGACACGTTCCACCCCTCCAGGGACTGATTGAAAGACTCTGCCCCGTCAAACATGCCGCTCATGTCCCGGACCTGGGACACATCCCAGTCCTCCAGGGTATGGTTGAAGTACACGGCCCCGGCAAACATGTCGCTCATGTCAGTGACCCGGGAGGTGTTCCAGTTCTCCAGGCCCCGGTAATCCCGCCGGGGGGAACACTGGAACAGGCAGCTCATGTTGGTGATCCAGGACGTATCAATGTCCCCCAGGGAAACTGACGGATCCTTCAGCAGTCTTTTGAGTTCAAGCCGGTTCTGCGGCCGGTGCTTTTTTCCTGTTCCCATGGTTCTCCTCCCCTTCTGCCGGATCCCTGCCGCCATAGCCGCCGTGCCATCCGGATCCCGTCTGCCGCAGGCGCTATCCTGATCCCGTCTGCCATGACGATCTGATCCTGTATGACGCCGACGCCGTACTGATCCGTCTGCCATGACGATCTGATCCCGTCTGCCGCCGGCACCGTACTGATCCCGTCTGCCATGACGATCTGATCCCGTCTGCCGCCGGCGCCGTACTGAACCCATCTTCCCGCCCAATGACAGAGATCACCGTCCGGCACCAATCAGGCTCCTGCCCTCAGCGCCGGTGCCGGCCCTGCTGCCTCCTCCGGCCGCCGGACCGCGCCGAGCGGCGGTTGGCGGAATTCAGGCTCACTGCCCCTGTCATCATGTCATCCTGGATCACATTCCTTCCCAGGCCCCAGCCGGCCATGCTCTGATCATAGGAAAGGGCGCCGGCAAACATCTGGGTCACATCCAGAACGGCTCCCATGTCCCATGAAGCCAGGGATCGGTTGAAGCAGCAGGCATCCCGGAACATCTCGCACATTGCGGTGACCCTGGAGACATCCCAGGAGCTGAGGTCCTGGTTGAAGGAGACGGCGCTGCGGAACATCCCGGTCATGTCCCGGACCTGGGACACATCCCAGTCCCCCAGGGGCTGGTTGAAGCTCATGGCCTGGCAGAACATCCGGATCATCCGGGTGACTCCGCCCACGTCCCATCTTCCCAGGGGGTGGTTGAAACTGACCGCCCCCTCAAACATGCCGCTCATGTCCCGGACCCGGGACACATCCCAGCCCTCCAGGGGCTGGCTGAAGGAGCATGCTCCCTGGAACATGTCCGCCATCCGGGAGACCTGGGACACATCCCAGTCCCCCAGGGGCTGATCAAAGGCCAGGGCGCCGGCGAACATGCCGTTCATGCTCCTGACCGCGGACACATCCCACTCCTCCAGGGGCGCATTGAAATGCTCCGCGCCAGAGAACATCTCATCCATGTGCCTCACCCCGGACACATCCCACCGGCCCAGGGGCTGGTTGAAGATCCGGGCGCCGTGGAACATGCCTCTCATGTCCGTCACCAGGGACACGTCCCACCCCTCCAGGGGCTGGTTAAAGGCCCGGGCGCCCTCAAACATGTGACTCATGTCCGTCACCCCGGACACGTTCCACCGGCCCAGGGGCCGGCTGAAGGTGCGGGCCCCCTGGAACATGCCCCGCATGTCCGTCACCTGGGACACATCCCAGTCCTCCAGGGGCTCATTGAAGTTCTCCAGGCCCTGGAACATGAAGCTCATGTCCCGGACCCGGGACACATCCCAGCTGCCGATCCCGTCAAGGCTCCTGCCCGCCGGGCAGTCACTGAACAGTCCTGCCATGTCCGTGATCCGGGAGGTGTCCACCGCGCCCAGGGGCACGGCGGGATCCCAGATCAGATCCCTGAGTTCACCCGTAGTGGCGGGCGCAAGTATCCTATCCATGCTTCAGGCCGGACTCTGCCGGCATAACAGGGGCTCCGTCCGTAAACTGCCGTTTCCCGGCGCCAGGAACCCGGGGTGGAAGGCGGCCTGCCGATCCGGGTAACCGGATCCGGCAAGTCCGCCCGGGGGCCGGCCCCCGGACAGGATCTGCGTCCTGTCCGGAACTCCCGGGAGGATCCCGGGTCTTGGGCCCGGGGATCCGGGACCGGGCTGAAGCCGGCCGGCTGGGCTCCGGCAGAAAAAAGCCGCCGGAGCTCTGGATCCGGCTGCTTTCTGCATTCCGGATCCATGATGCAAGTCTTGCATACTTTTAACGCCATGTCAAGTCTTATATGTCAGTATGCGATCATAATCAAACATTTAAGCAGTTTAATTACTTTAATGTTTGTCCTGATTTAAATAATTTAAATATTTACTGGCATTTCATGTCATGTGTGTCAGACCGCTCATTGCCGCCAGGGACGCAACTGCCCAGGGTAACTTGGTGACGGGGACACGCCCCGGTTCCGGCGTGCGCCTGCCGCCGGGGGTGCGTCTGCCCTGTTGCACGGTCACCTGACAGATCCCCAAGGCGGGATTTTGTGCGCAATGCCGCAACCTGCCCTTGTCCGGTGAAACTGCCGCTCCCTCCGGGATCCGGATGGCTGTGAGATCCGGTAAAATCAGATCCGCAGCGGGGGATCAGGGCTGGCTCCGGCGGCAGGATCCAGCCATGATGAGCAGGATCCGGCACCAGGCTCTGCCACGCCCGCCCGCTGCAGACATTTCTGCCAGCCCCGGATCGGGGGCATCCTTACCATCAGGGAGACACCATGACCGCCAGAAAAATCAACCTGGGAGCATCCGGGTTCAGTGAGCTGCGGGAATCCGGCAGCCTCTATGTTGACAAGACCCCGGTGATCCGGGATCTGATCCGCCATCCGGCAAAGGTGATCCAGATCATCCGTCCCCGGGGCTTCGGCAAGACCCTGAACCTCAGCGCCCTGCACTGCTTCCTGGCCGGCGGTCCGGGATCCGGTGTCGCCACCCCGGCGGGCGCCGGGGAAGCCGGGAGCCCGGGCTTTCCTGGAGCCTCCCTGTTTGCCGGGCTGGAGATCACCCGGGATGCCGGCTTCTGCGCCGAGCACATGGGGCGCCACCCGGTGATCCACTTCTCCCTGTCCCACGCCTCCTTCAACCGGTTTGAGCTCACCCACAGCATCATCTGCAGCATTGTGGCGGGCCTGGCCAAATCCTTCCGGCTCCTGGGGGACAGTCCCCGCCTGGATCCCGGGGAGAAACGCCTTCTGGCCCAGCTGGGGGACTACTACCACCTGATGAACAGTTTCGGGGATCTGTGCATGTCCCTGTTCAGCCTCACCAGAATGCTCCATGCCCACTGGGGCCGCCGGGCATATGTGCTCATTGACAGCTTTGACGAGCCCTTTGCCGCCAGCGCCAAATACGGCTACTGGAAGGAAATGGAGGATCTGGCAGATCACCTGTTCGGCGCACTGTTCAGCGGCAATCCCCACCTGGAGAAGGCGGTGGTGAACACCCTGATGCCCCTGGAGTGCTGCCAGCGCACGGGAGCCTGGATCTCCACCCTGGAAGATCCCGGTCCGGGCCTCAGCCAGGCCTTCGGCCTCACGGAGCAGGAGGCGGTGAACATGGCCGCCGACAGCGGGATCATCACCACCGCCGGCTTCCTCCGGGAGAACTACGGGGGCTACGTCTCCGCCGGCACCTCCCTGCTCTGTCCCCGCTCAGTGGCGGAGTTCTGCGCCGACAACTCCGGATCCGAGGATGTGGGCATGATCTGCCCCCACTCCTACTGGCGGGATCTGGACCGCTATTTCACCGTGCAGGACTATCTGACCCATATGCGGACAGAGGATGCGGACATGCTGGGAAGCATGCTGGAAGGGAAGGAGGCGGCAATCCGCCTTCCCGCCGGCGCCTCCTACCAGGGGCTCACCGTCTCCGGCAGCCCGGACTTCCCCGGCTTTCTCCGGAACACCGGCTTCTTCACCGGGAAGCCCCCGGCCGCAGAGGGGGATGATCTCTGGCACCTCAGGATCCCCAACCATGAGGTGGCCGAATGCCTCAGGGAGCAGATCCTTTCCTTCTTCAGCCCCCGCAGCAGTTGTTTTGCCCGCAGCGCCCGGCTCATTCTCAACGCCCTGCTGGAAGGTGATCCCGACGATCTGGGGGCTGCCCTGAACTGGGGCCTTAGGACCTATGTCACCGCCCCCTCCCGGAAGGGCCTGGACTTCCACCTGCGCTTCCTCTCGGATCACCTGAAATGCTTCAGCCAGTCAGATCTCCCGGGTCTCAGGATCCTCACCCGGGAGCCGGGATCCGGGGCAGATCCCGCCGGGGGCTCCACCTCCGGATCCCAGAGAGAGGATCAGGCTCCGGATGCGGAGATCTGCCTGCTCCATGACGATGGAGAATGCGGCAGCCCCCTCACCGGGCTAGTGCTCCTGGTGTCGGTGTGCCCGGATCCCGGCCTCCTGGCTGACACCGCCTCCCGGATCCTGCAGCGCACCCAGCCTGCCGCTCTCTTTGCCCGGGATCTGTTCACCGGCCGGAAACTCAGCCGGCAGCTCATTTACAGCATCGCTTTCAGCGGCCGCAGCTGCGTCTGCCTGGGCGGCGTCACTGACAGCAGGGCTGAATGATCGCCAGCCCTGGGCCGTCAGCGCCTGAGCGCAAGGCCGGCGCGGCCAGAAGCCAGGCAGAAACCGCCGCGGGAGCAGAGACCCAGGAGCCAAGACGGCGCCGCTTCTGCTCAGTCCACGGTGGATCTGCCCATGCCAAGCCCGTCCATCCCCCGGGGGCTCCGCTTATGCCATGCCCATCCCAGGGGCGCCGGCAGATGGTGATCTCCGCAAAGGTCAGCCCGTGCCTGCCCGGCCCCGCAGGGGATCCCACCGGGCCTTACCAGACCATCCCGGACCCGGATCCCGGTGCCCTTCTAATTCCCCCTTCTAATTTCCGCCACATTGAACAGTCAGATCACTGATCGCCGTCCTCCCCGTCAGCCTCCTCCCGGGGCATAAGGCCTGGCAGCCGCAGGGGATCCGGCGCACCCGCCGCCGCGCCCTGGGCAAAATACGCCCCATGGACCGCGTGCACCAGGCGCCACGAGCTCAGATCCTGCCCCATGGAAACCGCCCCGCAGAACATGCCCGTCACACTCACCACCCGGGACACGTCCCAGGCCGCCAGGCTCTGGTTGAAGAGGATGGCATCCGCAAACATCCGCTCCATGCTCCGGACCTGGGACACATCCCACTTCCCCAGGGGCTGGCTGAAAGACAGGGCCCGGCAGAACATCTCCCGCATGCTGCCCACCCGGGCGACATTCCACCCCTCCAGGGGCTGGTTGAAGGACACGGCGTCCCGGAACATCCCGGCCATGTCCGACACATGGGACACGTCCCATTCCCCCAGGGGGCTGTTGAAGTTCACCGCCTCCGCGAACATGTCCGCCATGCAGTTCACATGGGACACATCCCACCTTCCCAGGGGCTGGCTGAAGCTCCGGGCTTTCCTGAACATGCCTCCCATGTCAGTGACATGGGACACGTCCCAGTCCTCCAGGGGCTGGTTGAAGGACACGGCGCCACAGAACATGTTGTTCATGCTCCGGACCTGGGACACATTCCACTTCCCCAGGGGCTGGTTAAAGGATGCGGCATCCCTGAACATGTCCTCCATGGTTCCTGCCCCGGACACATCCCAGTCCTCCAGGGGCTGGTTAAAGGATGCGGCACGCCAGAACATGCTGCTCATGTCTTTAACCCGGGACACATCCCATTTTCCCAGGGGCTGGTTGAAGGACACGGCGCCATTGAACATTCCCTCCATCTCGGTGACCGCCGACACATCCCAGTCCTCCAGGGGCTGATCAAAGTTCTCCGCATCCTTGAACATCCGGCTCATGTTGGTCACCCGGGACACGTCCCACATCCCCAGGGGCTGGTTGAAGGCTCCCGCTCCGGCGAACATGGAGCTCATGTCTGTCACAGCGGACACATCCCATCTGTCCAGAGGCTTGCTGAAGGCTGTGGCCTCCTCAAACATGCCGCTCATGTTCCGGACACCGGACACATTCCACTTCTCCAGGGGCTGGTTGAACCTTTCAGTTCCGGAGAACATGCCGCTCATGTCTTTAACCCGGGACACATCCCATTTTTCCAGGGGCTGGTTGAACCTTGCGGCACCGGCAAACATGTTGCTCAAATCCGTCACCTGGGACACTTTCCACTTCCCCAGGGCGTGGTTGAAGACTGCGGCGCCGCAGAACATGGAGTGCATGTCTGTCACCTGGGACACATCCCACTTTCCCAGAGGCTGGTTGAAAGAGCCGGCGCCGGAGAACATGCCGCTCATGACCGTCACATGGGACACATTCCACTTCTCCAGGGGCTGGTTGAAGGCTTCAGCATCCTCAAACATGGAAGACATATTGCGGACGGCGGACACGTCCCAGTCCTCCAGGGGACAGTTGAAGCATTCTGTCTCGGCAAACATGGAACTCATGTCCGTCACATGGGACACATCCCACGATCCCAGGGGTTGGTTGAAGACGCTGGCCCCGGCAAACATGCCTCTCATGTCTTTAACCCGGGACACATCCCATCTGCCCAGGGGCTGACTGAAGGCTGTGGCATAGGAGAACATGCTGCCCATGTTAGTAACCTGGGACACATTCCAATTATCCAGCGGCTGGTTGAACTCCTGGGTCTGGGAGAACATGTCGCTCATGTCATCAACCTGGGACACATTCCACTTATCCAGAGGCTGGTTGAAGGATGAGGCACGGCAGAACATTTCGCTCATGTCCGTCACCTGGGACACATTCCAGTCTTCCAGCGGCTGGTTGAACACCTGAGCCTCACAGAACATGGCGTGCATGTCCGTCACCTGGGACACATCCCACTTTCCCAGGGGCTGGTTGAACTTCCGGGTATCAGAAAACATGTGGTGCATGTCTTTAACCCGGGACACGTCCCAGCCCTCCAGGGGCTGGTTGAACTCCTGGCTCTCCTCAAACATATTGCTCATGTCAGTGACCCAGGACACGTCCCAGCCTCCCAGGGGCTGGTTGAACACCTTGGCCCTGAAGAACATGCCGCTCATGTCAGTTACCTGGGACACATTCCATTTCTCCAGGGGAATGTTGAAAGATGTTGCACCGGCAAACATGCAGCTCATGTTTAGCACCCGGGACACATCCCACTGCTCCAGGGGCTGGTTGAACGCTGCCGCATCGGAGAACATATAGCTCATGTCCGTCACATGGGACACATCCCAGTCCTCCAGGGGCTGGTTGAACTCCCTGGCCCGGTAGAACATGTGGTTCATGTCCGTCACATGGGACACGTCCCACTGTCCCAGGGGCTGGTTGAAGCTCGTTGTCTTGGAGAACATGGCCTCCATGTCCGTCACATGGGACACGTCCCACTTCCCCAGGGGCTGGTTGAAGGCTTTGGCGCTGTGAAACATCCTGACCATGTTAAAAACCCGGGACACATTCCAGTCCTCCAGGGACTGATTGAACGCCTCCGCCCCGGAAAACATGCCGCTCATGTCCGTCACATGGGACACGTCCCACTTCCCCAGGGGCTGGTTGAAGGATAAGGCATCCGCAAACATGGAATGCATGTCAGTTACCTGAGACACATCCCAGTCCTCCAGGGGCTGATTGAACGCCGCCGCCTCAGAGAACATGTAGCTCATATCATCAACCCGGGACACATCCCACATCCCCAGGGGCTGATTGAACGCCGCCGCCTCGGAGAACATGCGCTCCATGTCCCTCACCTGGGACACGTCCCACTTCCCCAGGGGCTGGTTGAAGGCCTGGGCCCCGGAGAACATGCCGCTCATGTCGGTCACCTGGGACACATCCCAGTCCTCCAGGGGCTGGTTGAAAGATGACGCTTCACGGAACATGTCACCCATGTCTGTCACCCTGGAGGTGTCCCAGGAGGAAAGATCCTCATTGAAATCCGCGCAGCCTTCAAACATGCTGTTCATGTTCGTGACCGCGCTGGTGTTCCAGGAGCCGATCCCGGAAAAGTCGGTCCGCTCCGCCGCGGAGAAAACACCGCTCATGTCGGTTATGAGGGAGGTGTCGATATCCCCGAGGGCAACCTCCGGATCCTCAATAAACTGGATCAGCTCATCCTTGTCGCCGGGACGCAGCATTTCCTTTTCCATGGAAACCTCTCTTAAAAAATCAAACTGAACACCTGACAACCTGACACTCCGGTCTCCGGCAGGAAGGCCTTCCTGAACCGCCGCCGGAGCCGGAAAACCGCCGGAACCGGGCATGGACCCGGCCGGGATCCCGGGCACGCTCACCGCTCTGATCCCGGCGGAGGAGCCGGCTCTGCAGCCGGAACACGCTCCCGGGACGCGATCCCCGAGCCTCCCAGAGCCTCCCAGAACACAGGGCACAGCTTCGGCGGTGGAACATGCCCCTGCCCTTTTCGCCTTGTGGCGCGATCTGCGATCTCTCCTTATGCTCCTGCTCCTATGCTCCTGCTCCCGTTCCCTTCCAGGGAAGGCTCAGGCTCCTGCCGTCCAGGGCGGCCTCCGTGAGGGTGTCGCCACGGTAGCAGAGCTTCAGGGAAAAGAAGTCCCGCCGCTGCTCAAGGAGATCCAGGAAGATCCGATCACCCTCCCACAGAGACAGCTCTGGCAGCTGAGCCTTCGGCACCCACTTCAGGAACCCTTCAGCACAGTCAGAATTCAGGGTTCCCTCATGGCGCGTGGCGGTGAAAAGAAAGATGTAGATCTCGCCGCAGGTGTCGGAAACAAAGGTGATGATCCCCCTGAGGGCCGGATCTGCCAGGGTGATCCCGCACTCCTCCCGCATCTCCCGCTGAATGCACTCCTCCGGTGACTCGCCTTTTTCCACATGGCCGCCGGGACCGATCCACTTGTCCTGGTTGATGTCATTCTTCTTCTTTGTCCGGTGGATCATGAGGTAACAGCCATTCTCCTCAAGATAGCATATGGTGGTTAACTCCATTGTTCTTTCTCCTTAAGCATTCAATTAAGTACTGTTTACTCCACCCTGTGCCGCTCCGGGACAGGAGACGGCAGGAGCGGTTCCCTTTCCTGGACTCACGGGATCTGTTAAGCCTTCGGATCCAGAACAGGACAGGATCCCCTCAGAAACCGGTTCAGCACCCGTCAGAAAATCCCGCTCTGCTTTCCGGCTCCCGGAACCAGATCCCGGAAAACCATCAGAAATATGGATGTCTGGGCGGCCCTGGGTTCAGACAGAGCCGCCGGTTGCCGGAATGATCCTGCGCTGTGGGGAGCCGCCGGAAGCAGGGATCTGAGTACCAAAGATCCGGACTGCCGCGCCCGCCTCCGGCATTAACCTGGCTGGAAGAGCCGGCAGTCATTTCTCTTCATCTTCCTGCCTGGCCGCCAGTCCCCGGGGCGGGACAGGCGCCACCTCAGACGCAACGCCTGCCCCCGTCAGAAAATCCCGCACCGCGGCCAGGCCGTTGGCACTGGCAAGATCCCAGTCCGTCAGATCCTGATCAAAGCTGACCGCACCGCAGAAGATCTCAGCAAAATTACTGACCTTGGATGTGATCCATCCGGACAGCGGCTGGTTGAAACTCATGGCATCCCTGAACATCCCGTTCATGTCAATGACCCGGGACACATCCCACTGCCCCAGGGGCTGGTTGAAGGAAAGAGCCCCCGCAAACAAACCGCTCATGTTCCATACCCGGGACACATTCCACCGTCCCAGGGGCTGGTTGAAGGCTTCTGCGTTTTTAAACATGGAATTCATATGAGTCACCCTTGACACATCCCAATTCCCCAAGGGCTGGTTGAAGGCTTTGGCCCCGGAAAACATGCAGCTCATATCCCACACTTGGGACACATCCCACATCGAAAGCGGCTGATTGAATGCTACCGCATCCTCAAACATGCCTCTCATGTCAGTCACCCGGGACACACCCCACTGCTCCAGTGGCTGGTTGAAAGATGAGGCATGGCAGAACATGCTTTCCATGTTTGTCACCTGGGACACGTTCCACTGTCCCAGGGACTGGTTGAAGGAGCGCGCACACTCAAACATGCATCTCATGTCAGTGACTCCGGACACATCCCAGTTTTCCAGGGGCTGATTGAAGGATCCCGCCCCTTCAAACATGCCGCTCATGTCAGTGACCCCGGACACATCCCAGTTTTCCAGGGGCTGATTAAAGGAATCCGCATCCGAAAACATGCCGCTCATGTCTTTAACCCTGGACACATCCCACTGCTCCAGTGGCTGATTAAAGGAACCCGCATCCGAAAACATACCGCTCATGTCTTTAACCCTGGACACATCCCACTGTTCCAGGGGCTGATTGAAAGCTATAGCTCCGTCAAACATGTAGTTCATGTCAGTCACCCGGGACACATCCCACATCGCGAGCGGCTGGTTGAAGGAAGATGCGCTCTGGAACATACATGTCATATCAGTAACCTGAGACACGTTCCAATTCCCCAGAGGCTGGTTGAAAGATTCTGCTCCGTCAAACATGCAGTTCATGTCAGTCACCCGGGACACGTCCCACTGTTCCAAGGGCTGATTGAAAGCTTTAGCTCCGTCAAACATCTGGCTCATATCGGTGACTCTGGAGGTGTTCCATGAGGAAATGTCCTCATCGAAACTCCCACACCCCGCAAACATAGCACTCATGTTCTCCACCAAACTGGTGTCCCAGGATCCGATCCCGGTAAAGTCAGTCCGGGAAGCTCCTCTGAAAAGTCCGCTCATGTCAGTGATCCTGGAGGTGTCAATATCCCCCAGTGAGATCTGGGGATTGCTGATCAGAGCAATAAGAGCCTTCCTGTCTGCAGGACTGTGTATGGCTTTTTTCATAAAACGTTCCCCCTACGGTTTCTCGCTGTCGCAGTTAATTCCTGAATGAGCCTGTGAATAGTTTCCTGTCAGCCGCCGGGATCACTGCCACATCCCGGCTTTGCTGCTCAGTTTCAAATGACATCAAGCTCTCTGACTCGACGCGATCCCCGCTGAAGCCGGCTCATCAGGACCGGCAGCCCTCACCCTCCCTTAGGGTTCCGCTTCCGGATCCCCTGGAGAAGCATTCTCACCCAGCAGTGCTGTTAGACCCCGGGGCGGCACGGGATCACGTCTAGACACCACGCCAGCCCCTGTCAGAAAATCCCGCACCTGCTCACTGCCGTCCGCATTGCCCAGATCCCAGTCCGCCAGATCCTGATCAAAACTGACAGCTCCGCAGAAGATCCTGCTGAAATTACGGACCATGGAAGTGTCCCATCCTGACAGCGGCTGGCTGAAACTCACGGCATCCATGAACATCCCGTTCATGTCGGTGACACCGGACACATCCCACTGCCCCAGAGGCTGGTTGAAGGACGCCGCACCGCTGAACATATCCTCCATGTCAGTAACCGCCGACACATCCCAGTTTTCCAGGGGCTGGTTGAAGGCTCCGGCCCTGCAGAACATGCCGTTCATGTTCCGGACACCAGACACATCCCACTGCCCCAGGGGCTGGTCGAAGGCAACAGCCTCCGCAAACATGGCACTCATGTCGGTGACACTGGACACATCCCAACCCTCCAGGGGCTGGTTGAATGTCTGCGTAAAGGCGAACACGCCGTTCATGTCAGTCACATGGGACACATCCCACTGCCCCAGGGGCTGGTTGAAGGCAACAGTCTCTGCAAACATGGCAGTCATGTCGGTGACACTGGATACATCCCACTGCCCCAGAGGCTGGTTGAAAGAAGATGCACCTCTGAACATGCACGTCATGTCAGTCACCCGGGACACATCCCACTTTCCCAGGGGCTGATTGAAAGAAGAGGCCTCCCTGAACATGGATTTCATGTCAGTCACGTGGGACACATCCCAACGCTCAAGAGGCTGGTTGAAGGAAGTAGCACTCTGGAACATGCAGTTCATGTCAGTCACGTGGGACACATCCCAACGCTCAAGAGGCTGGTTGAAGGAAGCAGCACTCTGGAACATGCTGTTCATGTCAGTCACGTGGGACACATCCCAACGCTCAAGAGGCTGGTTGAAGGAAGCAGCATTCTGGAACATGCATTTCATGTCAGTCACGTGGGACACATCCCAGTTTTCCAGGGGCTGGTTGAAGGACGAGGCATCGGAAAACATGTTGCCCATGTCAGTCACATGGGACACATCCCAGTTTTCCAGGGGCTGGTTGAAGGCTCCGGCCTTGAAGAACATGCCGTTCATGTTCTGGACACCAGACACATCCCACTTTCCCAGGGGCTGATTGAAAGATCCCGCATACTCAAACATGGCGCTCATATTAGTGACGCTGGAGGTGTCCCATCCGCCGATGTCCTGGTTGAAGGAAGACGCATGATTGAACATGGCATACATATTAGTAACCCGGGACACATCCCACTTTCCCAGGGGTTGGTTGAAAGATCCCGCATCCTCAAACATTTCGCCCATGTCAGTCACATGGGACACATCCCAGTTCCCCAGAGGCTGGTTGAAGGACGCCACACCGCTGAACATTTCCTTCATGTCAGTAACCGCCGACACATCCCAGTTTTCCAGGGGCTGGTTAAAGGCCGGGGCACCGGAAAACATGTTGCCCATGTCAGTCACATGGGACACGTCCCACCTGTCCAGAGACTGGTTGAAGGAAGATGCTTTATGGAACATACTGCGCATATTGGTAACCCTGGACACATCCCAGTTTCCCAGAGGCTGGTTGAAGGCTCCGGCCCAGCAGAACATGCCGTTCATGTTCCGGACACCGGACACATCCCACCGCCCCAGAGGCTGGTTGAAGGCCGAGGCACCGCTGAACATATCCTCCATGTCAGTAACCGCCGACACATCCCAGTTTTCCAGGGATTGGTTGAAGGCCGAGGCACCGGAAAACATGTTGCCCATGTCAGTCACATGGGACACATCCCAGTTCCCCAGAGGCTGGTTGAAGGCCGAGGCCCTGCAGAACATGCCGTTCATGTTCCGGACACCGGACACATCCCACTGCCCCAGAGGCTGGTTGAAAGACTCCGCACCGCGGAACATATCCTCCATGTCAGTAACCGCCGACACATCCCAGTTTTCCAGGGGCTGGTTGAAGGAAGTAGCACTCTGGAATATGCTGTGCATACGGGTCACCCGGGACACATCCCACATCGAAAGGGGCTGGTTGAAAGCTTTAGCTCCGGAAAACATCCGGCTCATATTGGTGACTCTGGCAGTGTTCCATGAGGAAATGTCCTCGTTGAAACTCTCACAGTCCTTAAACATGGAACTCATGTTCTCAACTGAACTGGTGTCCCAGGATCCGATCCCGCTGAAATCAGCTCGGGATGTATTTCTGAATAGTCCGCTCATGTCAGTGATCCTGGAGGTGTCAATATCCCCCAGCGAGATCTGGGGATTGCTGATCAGAGCATTAAGTTCGTTCCTGTCAGCAGGACAGTGTCTGGCATTTCCCATAAAAAGATCTCCTTACAGTTTTTCTCAGATGATCACGGAATGAGCCTGTGAAAAGTTTCCTGAAAGCCGCCGGGAACACTGATGCAACCGGACCCTGTCTGATCAGCTTCAGATGACACATGCGTTCTTCCTCCCCATGGTCCCAGCAGGACGCATCCCGTCAGAGCCGGCAGCAGTCACCCTCCATCAGGGATCTGCTTCCTGCACATCCGGAGAAACGCTTTCACCCAGCAGCACTGCCAGTCCCCGGGGCGGGACAGGACTTGCCGCAGAGGCGGCGCCTGCCCCCGTCAGAAAATCCCGCACCCGCTCGCAGCCGCCGGCACTGCCAAGATCCCAGTCCGCCAGATCCTGGGCAAAACTGACGGCACCAAGAAATATCCGGGAGAAATTTCTTACCGAGGATGTGTTCCATCCAGACAGTGGCTGGTTGAAACTCATGGCATCCTTGAAAATCCCGTTCATGTCGGTGACACCAGACACATCCCACAGTCCCAGGGGCTGGTTGAAGGAAAGCGCATTCTGGAACATGTGGCTCATGTCCGTTACCCCGGACACGTCCCAGTCTTCCAGGGGCTGGTTGAAAACCTCAGCCTCGGAGAACATGCTGCTCATGTCGATCACATGAGACACATCCCAGCCATCCAGTGGCTGATTGAACGCCTGGGTACCGGAAAACATGCTGTGCATATCATTAACCCGGGACACATCCCACGTCGAAAGAGGCTGGTTAAACCTTTCGGCACCATGGAACATGTGGCTCATGTCTGTCACTTCGGACACGTCCCACATTGCAAGAGGCTGGTTAAACCTTTCGGCACCATGGAACATGTGGCTCATGTCTGTCACTTCGGACACGTCCCACATCGCAAGAGGCTGGTTGAATGAAGTCGCATTGGAGAACATGCCTCTCATGTATGTCACATGGGACACATCCCACATCGAAAGGGGCTGATTGAAGGAGTCTGCACATGAAAACATGCCCTTCATGGATAAGACCCCGGAGACGTCCCATTTCTCCAATGGCTGGTTGAAGACCCTGGCGCCGGAGAACATGTTTTGCATGTAGGTGACCCGAAACACATTCCACTGCTCCAGCGGCTGGTTGAAGGCTTCCGCACCGGAAAACATATATTGCATGTCGGTGACCCGAGACACATCCCACATCGCAAGAGGCTGGTTGAAAGCTCTTGCGCCGCAAAACATGTTTTGCATGCTGGTGACCCGGGACACATTCCACCGCTCCAGTGGCTGATTGAACCTTTCAGTATCCGAAAACATGGCACTCATGCACGTCACACGGGAAACATCCCATTTCTCCAAAGGCTGGTTGAAAGATTCCGCCCCGCAGAACATGCCGCTCATGTCAGTGACCCCGGAAACATCCCATTTCTCCAATGGCTGGTTGAAAGATTCCGCCCCGCGGAACATGTCTCTCATGACTGCCACATGGGACACATCCCACATTGCAAGGGGCTGGTTGAAGGATTTGGCGCCGGAAAACATGCTAGCCATGGAAGCAACCCCGGAAACATCCCATTTCTCCAATGGCTGGTTGAAGGCCCTGGCGCCGTGAAACATGTTTTGCATGTCGGTGACCCGAAACACATTCCACCGCTCCAGCGGCTGGTTAAACCTTTCGGCACCATGGAACATGTGGCTCATGTCTGTCACTTCGGACACGTCCCACATCGCAAGAGGCTGGTTGAAGGCTCGTGCGCCGCAAAACATGTTTCGCATACCGGTGACCCGGGACACATCCCACATCTCCAAAGGCTGGTTGAATGCTGTTGCTAAGGAAAACATGCCTTGCATGTAGGTGACCCGGGACACGTCCCACATCGCAAGAGGCTGGTTGAAAGCTTCCGCCCGGGAAAACATGCCTTGCATGTTGGTGACCCGGGACACATTCCACCGCTCTAATGGCTGGTTGAAGGCTTTTGCCCCGGAAAACATGTTTTGCATGTCAGTCACCCCGGACACGTCCCAATCCTCTAAAGGCTGGTTGAAGGATGCGGCGTTCCAGAACATGCCTCCCATATCATTGACCCGGGACACATCCCATTTCTCCAATGACTGGTTGAAGGAAGATGCACCAAAGAACATATGGGCCATGTCTGTCACTCCGGACACATCCCAGTTCTCCT
>FLNX01004602.1_pt1 | contig 15550 bp, 12 predicted proteins | sample 1140341 | NCBI WGS metagenome assembly FLNX01 (sample SAMEA3878208, study PRJEB12797) | bioreactor metagenome | biome: Moose rumen | place: Sweden | collected 2011-10
TAATCGGATTCGGGCCGGTACCGATGGATACGATAACCGTCTCTACCTCCAGGTCAAACTCAGAACCAGCAACAGCTACCGGACGGCGGCGGCCGGATTCATCAGGCTCACCGAGTTCCATCTTAATGCAGCGCATGCCTTTAACCCAGCCGTTTTCATCCCCAAGAATTTCCACCGGGTTGTTGAGGAGCTTAAATTCAATCCCTTCCTCTTTAGCATGTTCCACTTCTTCCTTACGGGCAGGCAATTCTGCCTCGCTGCGACGGTAGACGATATAGACTTTTTCCGCGCCCAGACGCAGCGCCGTGCGGGCAGCATCCATGGCCACATTGCCGCCGCCGATAACGGCGACCTTCTTGCCAATCTTAATCGGCGTAGCGTATTCCGGGAACTTATAAGCCTTCATGAGGTTGCAACGCGTCAGGAATTCGTTGGCGGAATAAACGCCGCTGAGGCTTTCGCCCGGAATCCCCTGGAAACGCGGCAGACCGGCACCCGTGCCGATAAATACTGCGTCAAAGCCCTCTTCTTCCATCAGCTCGTCCACCGTGAACAAGCGGCCGGCTACGGAGTTGAGTTCGAACTTCACACCGAGTTTGGCGATGTTGTCGATTTCTTTTTTCACGACCTCATCTTTCGGCAGACGGAATTCAGGAATGCCGTAGGACAGCACGCCGCCCGCCTTGTGCAGGGCCTCAAATACCGTTACCTTATAGCCCTTCTTGGCCAGGTCACCAGCACAGGACAGGCCGGAGGGGCCGGAGCCGATTACAGCTACCTTCTGCGCGTCCGCAGCATACTCGATGGGTTTTACTTCTTCATTCTTGGCCATATAGCGGTCAGCTACATAGCGTTCCAAACGGCCAATGCCGACGGATTCGCCCTTCTTGGCCAGTACGCAGTATTTTTCGCACTGATTTTCCTGCGGGCAGACACGGCCGCAAACAGCCGGCAGAGCATTAGCCTCTTTGATTTTCTCAATAGCGCCATCAAAATCGCGCTCTTTAATCTTACCGATAAATTCCGGAATATCTACGGACACCGGGCAGCCCTTGCGGCACTGGGGCACTTTGCAGTGCAGGCAGCGCTCAGCCTCGGCCACCGCCGTTTCTTCATCGTAGCCCAAAGCTACTTCATCAAAGTTATGGGCGCGAACCTGCGGGTCCTGCACCGGCATTTCATGTTTCTTTAAAGACAAAGCCATCGTTTATTTCCTCCCCAAACCAATGCGGCAAATATGGTCCTTTTCCTCAGCCTCCATATCGCGATACATGCGCTGGCGGCTCATGAGTTCGGGGAAATCTACCTTATGCGCGTCAAATTCCGGGCCATCTACGCAGGCAAACTTCGTTTCGTCGCCTACGGTTACACGGCAGCCGCCGCACATGCCCGTGCCGTCTACCATGATGGGGTTCAGGCTGACCACCGTCGGAATGCCGAGTTCACGCGTAGCGTCGGCCACGCTCTTCATCATGATAACCGGGCCGATAGCCGTAATCTGGGCAATCTTTTCACCACGGTTCACAAGTTCCTGCACCGCATAGGTGACAAAGCCCTTAATGCCACGGGAACCATCATCCGTCGTAATCAGGATTTCATCCGTTACCTCAGACATTTCCTTTTCCATAATCAGAATATCTTTGGTCTTGGCGCCCATGATGGCGATAACCTTGTTGCCGGCCTCTTTCATGGCACGGGCAATCGGGAACGTCGGTGCTACACCGATACCGCCGCCCACAACAACAACCGTGCCGTCAAACTTCTTGATTTCGGACGGCTGGCCTAAGGGGCCGGCAAAGTCCACAATGCTGTCGCCGGCGTTTTTGGCAGCCAAAGCCATCGTGGATGCACCGATTACCTGAAATACAATGTTGATAATGCCTTTTTCGCGGTCAAAATTAGCGATAGTCAGAGGAATGCGCTCACCTTCCTCATCCACACGCAGAATGATAAACTGACCGGCCAGACATTTCTTCGCCACGCGCGGGGCCTCAATATCCATGGAGTAGACGCTCGGCGACAACTCCTCTTTCTTCAGAATCTTAAACATGATTCACTCTCCTAAAATACACAAATAGACTTTATCAAGCAAACACGCCTGCTAAATACTCTTCCAGGTTGGTCTTAATGGGCATCAAGTACACATTAGCGTCCTTTTTATCCGCCATTTCCATGACCTGACGGGAAAACTCCACGCTCCACGCCAAAGTCGGCGCAAAGTTCTTCGGGAAAATGACGTTATTCTTGCGTTCCCAATAACTCTGCGAGGCAGCCGTGACCACCGGGGATACGCCCCAGTACACATCAAGGCCGTCCAGCATATCCATGTAGATTTCCAGCATGCGCATATCAAAGAACGGCTGCGTGAAGAACCCTGCCGCGCCAGCCTGCACCTTACGACGGGTGCGGTAAAGCTCATGGCGCATGGAACTTCTGTACTGGTCAATGCCGGCATAAACCTTCACCTCCGGCATTTCCGCACGGAACTTGCGGATAACATCCGTGGATTCCGTCGGATACACCTCGTGCGTCATGCGCTGGGGAGGGTCACCCTGCACCACCAGGACTTCCTTTATATTATGCTCTCGCAGATAGTCCTTCATGGGCAGCTCTTTGTCCAAGTCAATATCCATGGCGCGGATATGCGGCATCGACATGGGAAAATACTCCTGAGCCATGGCCGAACCTTCCCAACTGCGAATGTCAAACCGCAGCAGGTCGGGAATATTTATGACGTCAATTCTGTCTTCATACTGCTTTAACAGCTGCAACTCGCCGCGCAAAGACTCTTCATCACGGGGAATCAGCTCCACGGATACTCGTTTCATAGGCTGCCTCCAGATTCATTGTTAATTTGTAATGTATAATTTACATGAATATAATTGTAATGTCTTTTTTATGAAAATGCAAGCATTCAATCCCTACAGTTCCAGACCTGCCTCCCGGCGGGCAAAATATTCCCGGTCCAAAATTCCCAAAACAACCAGATTCTCATAAACGCCATTGGTAATGATGGTTTCGCGGATAAGCCCTTCACGCACCATGCCCTCGCTCTCATAAAGATGCAGGGCACGCTCGTTATAGTCCTTGCAGTCCAGCCATGCCCGATGGAACTTTTTCACTTCAAAGGCCCATTTTTTTATAAGTTTCATGGCCTCGTGTCCATAGCCAAGCCCCTTCTTGGCAATAATGACATGCGTCCATTCCATTTCCTTGGCCTCAGTAGACAGGCCGGCCACCATAAAATACCCCACCGGCTCGCCGCTGGCCACTTCCTCGACAATCACGTCCATAGAGGCCTGACCATTCGTAATTATCCCGGTATGAAAATCCCGGTCAAAGGGCACAATATACGGTAAATTGTCCGGGGCATATTCCAGCTCCATGATATAATCCAAATCCGCCTCCGTGGCCCGGCGCAGCCGCAAGCGTTCACCGGCAATTAAAATCTCAGCCATGTATTTACTCCTCACTATTTTTTTTCGTCTACCTATAGTATAATGTAAAGGATTTTTTATTCAAGTTTTCCTGCTTGAACGTGTTGATTTATTCAAAGGAGGAATCATTTTGCCAAATATGGAAATGCTGAGACATATTGATTGGGCTCATCTCTTGGAAATGCTGCTAATCCCCGGCTGCATACTGGTCATCTCCCTCATCGTGGGCATCATGGTCAACCGCATGATAAAACGCCGTGTAATGCACCATCTCACCGTAGAGGAAACCACTTGGCAGTACATTTTTATAAACGCCCTGCAGGGTGTCCCCATTTCTTTCTGTGTAGTCGTAGGTCTCTACTGGACTGTTAATACCATTGACATCATTGAGCCTTTGGTACGCATCTTTTCCTATATACTCTTCACCGTTATCATCCTCACCATCACCCGGGTAATCGCCCGGACAATCAATGGTATGGTCGATATGCAAATCGAGCGTTCCCAGCAGAGCATGCCCAAGACCACCCTGCTGAACGCCATCTTAAACGGCATCATCTATGCCATGGGTATACTGGTGGTTCTGCAATACTACGGCATCTCCATCGCCCCTATCCTCACGGCTCTGGGTGTCGGTGGTATGGCCGTGGCCCTCGCCCTGCAGGAAACACTGGCCAATATTTTCTCCGGCCTGCACCTCATTCTCTCCAAACAGCTGCGGCTCGGCGATTATATTCATTTAAGCTCCGGTGAGGAAGGACGGGTAACAGATATCACTTGGCGTTTTACCACCATTGTTCCCGTAGGCGAAGGCAATATGGTTGTAATCCCCAATCAGAAAATCGCCTCCTCCATCATCACCAACTACAGCATGCCCCATCACGATATCATCATCAAAATTCCCGTAGGCGTAGCCTATGACAGCGACCTGCAAAAAGTCGAGGACGTAACTCTTGACGTTGCCCGTCAGGTACTCACCGACCTCGATGAAAAGCTGGACGACGAAAGACAGCCCTCCGTGCGTTTTTTCAATTTCGGCGACAGCAGCATTGATTTCAACGTCCTGCTCCACTCCGCCAACTTTGATAGTCAGTTCCGCCTGAAACACGAATTCATCAAGGCCCTGACCGCCCGATTCCGGCAGGAAGGCATCGAAATTCCCTTCCCCATCCGCACGGTTATCAAGCAAGACCAGTAAGTCATTTATATTGTGGCATATACAGCCACAAGCACCATATCTGGTATTTTCTTATCCACAGATTATCCAGCCGATAATCTGTGGATAACTTTTTTATCCCCCATTCCCATGCCCTGCTTACCATTTTTTCCTTGTGGATAAGTACCACGGCTGACAACTACATATAGTATTTTTCATTGACTTACCGCCATACATATTGTATAATTTCCTTACATTCACCGTTTAACTGCGGTGTGAACTGACTACACCCCAACGGGTCGCATAAATACTAAAGGACAGGTGATTAACATGATGGTAAATGATGTTGCGGTAACGATTGACGGGCTGACGGATGTTTCCGAGCAGGAAATCGCCAAGTATATCGGTTATGTGGAGGAACAGACCAACGAACGGGTCAATGAACTGACCCTGACCCCGGCCGCTGACGGACAGATACATCTTGATTATGTACTCCAGCCGCAAAAGTTCGAGCGCATCCGCCGCATTACCGGCTATCTGGTAGGCACCATTGACCGCTGGAACGATGCAAAACGCGCCGAAGAACATGACCGGGTAAAACATACGGCTGCACACTACGCATGAAAATACGCATAGCTGGAATCGTGGATGATTCCATTGTTGACGGGGACGGCCTTAGACTTTCAGTCTTCACTCAGGGTTGTCCCCATCATTGTGTCGGCTGCCAAAATCCCGACACCCATTCTGCTAGCGGCGGTCGTGACGAGGACACGGAAAACATCTTAGCCCGGATAGATGCCAACCCTCTCCTCACCGGCATTACCTTCAGCGGCGGCGAACCCTTCCTCCAGCCAGCCCCCCTCACGCGTCTGGCCAAAGAAGCCCATAAGCGCGGCTTAGACGTATGGAGCTATACAGGCTATACGCTAGAAGAACTGACAGCCAAAAAGAACCCGGCCATCGACGCCCTGCTGCGGGAACTTGACGTTCTCGTAGACGGCCCCTACGAAGAACGCCTCCGCGATTTAACCCTCAACTTCCGCGGCTCCAGCAATCAGCGTATCATCGATATGAACGCCTTCCGCAAGACCGGTAAGATTCGTACATTGGAGTTCTAATACGTAGTACGCCGGCAGCGGTCATGCTTGCCCCACGGCGCTCGGCGCTCGCTAAAAAATCTCCTTTGCCCCTTAATTAAACATGGCTAAAAGTCAAAACTCGCTGCGCTCAAACAACAGACTTTCAGCCATGATATTAAGGTCGGCAAAGGAGATTTTTCTTTACGCTCGTCCGCCTGACGCTCCGCCAGGCAAGCCTGACCGCTGCCGGCTAGTTGATAATTTTATATAACAGCGACAAATTACAACATACTTATAACGCCATTGTTCCAGTTTTTCCTTAGGCAAAACTTCCACTCGGCATTTCATTTCCTTTGGCGTGGAGATTGGCAGTTGTCCTAAGCGCCGCGTATGACGGTCAGCGTTAAGAAAATTATTTTTGCCCACAACATAAAAAACGCAAAGCACTTTTGTCTGAACACGGTGAGTTTAAGTGCTTTGCGTTTTATCGTTGGCAAAAATAATTTTTAGCTGACCGTCATAGCATATGTCAATCTCCACGCCAGCGCCACCTAAAACAAGTCCTATTATTTCACCACCAGCACCGGGCATTTAGCCTGTTCCACAATATACTGGCTGACGCTGCCCAACAGCACGCCTTTAACAATCCCCAGTCCCCGGCTGCCCATGATAATCAAATCAATATCATTAGACGAAGCAAAATCCAAAATCACCACAGCCGGTGACCCGGTTTCCGAAAACGCTTCCTTCTCAATCCCCGACGGCACCATCTCCATAGCCCTGTCCAGAATGACATTGCCTGCCTTAGTAACGGCTTCCAGAATCGCATCAGACAAGCAGGCGTTAATCGCCAGCTGGTTGATATTGGCCACATAGAGGAAATTCAGCTTGGCCTCACAAGCCTCTGCCATAGCAATAGCCTCTGTCACAGCGCGGTCAGAACCTTCCGAACCATCCACCGGTACAAGAATATTTTTCATCATAAGGATTACCCCCCTGCCGTAAATTCAGCACATTATCTACTTTACCACCACAACGGACACCTTGGCACGCTCAATCAACTCCTGACTGACACTGCCGAAAATCAGCCCCTCCATTACGCCCAGACCACGGCCGCCCACGACAATGCAATCATGACCGCCCTCCTCACAAAACTGCAGGATAGCCTCCACCGGTGTGCCCGTGCGCTGATGATACTCATAAGCAAAGCCATCAGGAATATATTTTTCTGCCATCTTTAGCGCCGCCTGCTCTTCATCACCCATAGACCCGGCAATGGAATCAGGCAGCCATGACTCCTCCTCAGCATCCGTATCCTTGTCAAAATAAGTCACATGCAATACATCAACATCTGCCCCGGTTATCTCGGCCAGCTTCACGGCAAAAGCCGCCGCCCTGCCAGCCCCTTCCGAAGCATCCATAGGCACCAATATACGGGCAAGCTTCCCCTCTGGCATATAAACATTCCTCCCCGTATTACTTTTATGTCTACTTATTTCGCTAAACCATATACAAAATCCTCCCCAAGTTGGCAGAAAATACATTGACATTCCTTAAAAGATAATGCTACACTAAATAGAACATTTTAACGCAAAAACATATCTTAATTTCATATTATATGTAAACCTATATATCAGGAGGCAGAGTTATGTCCAAAGAAAAAGCACCCAAACTCAATAATCAGGAAATAGTAAATTCCACCACCATCGCCGGAGTTTATCAGGCCGCTCGCAATCTGGAAGGCATTGTCAAAAAAACCGCCCTCATTCCCAGCGACTTTTTCTCCGAAATCTCCGGCAACGAAGTTTACCTCAAACCTGAAAACCTTCAGCACACCGGCGCTTTCAAGCTGCGCGGAGCTTACAATAAAATCAGCCAGCTCACCCCCGAGGAACGAGCAAAAGGCGTCATCACCTCATCCGCCGGCAACCATGCTCAGGGCGTAGCCTTTGCCGCACAGAAACTCGGTGTCAAGGCCGTTATCTGTATGCCGGCCACCACCCCGATCCTCAAAGTCGAAGGCACCAAAGCCTTAGGCGCAGAGGTTGTCCTCCATGGCGACGGCTTTGACGATGCTTACGCCTACAGCCTTGAACTGCAAAAACAGCACGGCTATGTCTACATTCATCCCTTCAACGACTTGCAGGTACTCTTAGGTCAGGGCACTACGGCACTTGAAATCATTGATGCCTGCAAGGACATAGATGCCATCCTCGTGCCCATCGGCGGCGGCGGTTTTGCCTCCGGCGTGGCACTGGCCACCAAGCTCGTCAACCCCGATATCAAAGTCATCGGTGTCGAGCCGGAAAACGCCGCCTGCATGAAAGCTGCCCTTGCCAAACAGAAAATCGTCACCTTAAAATCCGCCGACACCGTAGCTGACGGCTGCGCTGTAAAAACTGCCGGAACTCTGACTTATGAATTCTGCAAGAAATACCTTGACGAAATCATCACCGTTTCCGAAATGGAAATCATGGGTGCCCTGCTCTCCCTCATCGAAAAGCACAAGCTCATTGCTGAAGGCGCAGGCGTCCTTTCCCTTGCCGCCCTCTCCAAACTCCCCTTCAAGGGCAAAAAAGTAGCCGCCATCATCAGCGGCGGCAATATTGACATCTCCACTATCTCCGCTTTAATCGAAAAAGCCAAGATAGCCCGTGGCCGTGTATTCTGCTTCGGCGTGCTCCTGCCGGATAAACCGGGCCAGCTCCTCACCATCTCCCGCATCCTCGCCGAGGAAAACGCCAACGTCATAGAACTTAACCACAACCAGTCCAAGGTGACCGACAGCTTCAAGAAAGTAATCCTTGAAGTCACCTGCGAAACCAACAACGAAGAACATATCCAGCGAATTGTCAAGGCTCTCCACGACAACGGCTACGAACTGGAACGCATATACTAAAAGCAACAGCCCTGCGCCCACAATCGCAGGGCTGTTGCTTTACCTTGCCCACACCTCTTCCATAAGCCCGCCTATATGTTCCTGCAGGTGCTGAACCAACGTACTCAGCATGCCGTAAACGAATTCCCCTTTACCGCTAATTTTGATACAGAATAACGGTGAACCCCCTTGCACCCCCTGCCTATCGCTAAGCGAGTATGCCTCGGAAACCGCACGGGACAAGGCTTTGAGAAAAGGAGAAGGGGGAGCATTTGCCCCCCCTCGGTGGGAATTTTGCCCCCCTTTTTTATATTTAGACGTAAAAGTGTCACGAAAAATTTTGGCTCGATAAATTCATAGCCCAATTGAGCAAAAAACAAATTCCACTCATCTTTAATCGAAAATCATATCTGGTTTCTCCTTTTTACAGTCCCTTTTAACCTTTTCAGGAATTTTCCCAAGGAAATAATCCTCAATAAGATCCCACAACTCACCATTGGAGAACCCACTCTCATAAATATAAGTCAGCATCTTCACTGATATCAGGTGCCTTTCTGCTACCATATCAAGCAGTCTATTGCGGTATCTATATGGTGCGTTTATGATATTAATCAATGACTGCACTTGGTTCACATAAATATAAAGCTGACTGTTAGCTCCACCGAGCATTTCAAAAGTCAAGCAATCCAAGGCTTCAAGTATGCCAAGTATCACACTATATTCTTTCGTGCGTTTTCCTGTATCATTGATGAGATATAACTTTCCATCCTTCGTCTCCTGATCAATGTTATCAAACCCTTTTTCTACCCATGAGAAATATGAATTTACAGCAACATTGAACTGATAGGTACTATTACCACTAATGGTCGTTCTCTCTCTTGCAATTGGTGTCTGCGTTTTTGCAAAATTTTTACGATAAGCGTCCATAGAGGCAATAAGAATTTCACTTATAGTCCTTGCTTTGTACTTACTAAAATCACACTTCTTTTCTATTTCATCAGCAATTTCTTTCACCGATGTAAACTCATTGGATTGCACCTTCTTAAATATGAAATTCTGAATAGCCCCCCATACATTCTTAAATATACTTACATAGTCATTTTCGAATACCACATCAACACATAACACTGCTGACATAGGGTAATCGTTTACAAGATCTAACTCATCACCCTTTTTTGAGTACAACAAAAACTTAAACTTTGGAAAGGATAATGCTTTGTAGTCTTTATTCCATATAGCACTTAGTCTAACCCGACATATATGTCTTTGTGGCTCTATTTCATCGATCACGTCATTGTGATACCTTTTACGCAATTTTCCCTGTACTTTGGGATTAATCTCAAAAAAACCTATCGAAAACATAGGAATTGGCCTTACCATTACAGGAGAAAATCCAATTTTGGACTCAAAGTCTTTCTGAATAAGCAAAAGAGCAGTCTTTACCTTATTAATATTTTCATCCTCGTCACCGATTGGAGATCTGAAAATATATGAAAAACTCTCAGCATCCAACAGCATAGCATTTCTCTTTTTTGTCATATTTTGACGATTACTCTGTCTGCTCTGCTGATAAAGCTCATTTATCTTTTCTACGACTTTAACCAGTTGGTAATGCTGAATAGCAGACATACCATGTAGCCTATTAATGTATTTGAAGTCACTCGGGTTATAATTGTAATAAGCTTCTCCTCTCAAATCCTCCCGTCTCGCCCCACGTCCAATTTCCTGAACATAGTCGCATACATTACCTGTTGGTGCAAAATGAACAACTAATTCTATGTCATTAATATCTATTCCCATACCGAATGCCTTTGTTGCGAGCATTACCAGCTTTTTCTTTTCGTAAAAATTCTCGTAGTTTTCCTGTTTTTGATCTTTCGTCATAGAACCATGATACATAGAAACATGCTCAACCTCATACTTATTTCGTAAAAATTCATAGCATCTATCAATAAGTGCTACCGTTGGGAAATAGATAAGCGTTTTCTTGTTTGTGAGTATCGCTCGTTTTAAGACAGACTCAATCTGTTCAAACTTGTCTAACTCATACTCTGCACGCTCACCCTTAGCTTTCTTTTTCTGATCTATGACAATATCAATATCCCCTCGCTTAACATAGCCAAGATAAGTGATTGGATTAAGCATATGGAGACTATTTATCGTCTCTGTATACATATCCTCAAGGCCGTGATAAATTGCTGTAGCTGTAAATGTCGCAATAACAAATGATCTTTGCTTTTTTTCAATCTGCTTTTTTCGTAGCTTTTTGATATGATCCCCTAAATACCAGTAATCCGGTCTGAACTGCTTACCCCACGTGGTGACGATATGTGCCTCATCAATAACAATCATCCCTATTGTGCGGTCTCCAATAAGCTGCTCCACATCGCTTCTACTAAGAAGTGTTTCTGGAGAAATGTATAATATGTGATATTGGCTGTCTGCCACATTATCAATAATATCCTGCTTAATTATTGGCGAAATGTCAGAATTTATAGTTTTTGCATGTCTATAATTTCTCAATTCAAGGTTCTTAACTTGGTCATTCATAAGACCTATAAGCGGAGATATTACTATAGTCAGTAAATTATATTTTTCTGCAAGATATATTGCCGGAACTTGAAACATTACCGATTTTCCAGCTCCGGTAGGTGCAGTAACAAATATATCCCTAAAATCCTTATCTTCGTCACAGTTTTCAACCTGTTCCACAAGATGAGATATAATGTTCTCTTGAGATACATTTATAACAAACTTTTCACCTTTTTCAAATTTAGCCATATCATATACTGGCAAAGTTCGATACGAGTCATATCCCCAATACTTCTTTAGAATATCTCCATACTCATCCCGATGTTCAAATTCATCCGCTACTGTTTGTGGCTGAATATAGAATATCTCGGTATAATCCTTCCAGCAATATGCTAAAAGAGCAATATGATCCTTAAGCCGATTCATATCTCCTGTATAGTTAGATATCCTTATGTACAGCTCATCAGGTTCTGAAAATACTCTTTTTACCAAATCAATATAATCGGATTCCTCTATCAAATCCATTTCTAACAATTCATTATCCAACGCTGGTGTTATATCAGATTTTTTTTGATCAAAAATATTCTTATGAATTATTTTACTACTCATTAATGACGAAGGCTCATTATAAGCGCCGAGAAGATATCCATTATACTCTTTGAGGCCCTTAAAAATAGCAACATATTCATCAATGTCTCCAATATATGTTTCATCGTTTTCGTCAGCTTCGGACTCTTCAAAGTGTGCGAGCAAACCTTTTTTTACGTCATCTGTAAAGCAGTTATCTACTGGATACTGCTCCATATAAAGATTGTTTTCCAATATAATAATCTCTTTATATTGTGCTATAGCAAAATCCGATATTAGGAGAAATTCCTCGTATGACAAGAACCTTCTTTTACCGTAGATAGACATAAAGTAGCCCATCTTATCATTCACTACATCAGATAAAACAATTTTGTTTACTTCTGGATCAACGACAGAAACAGGAATACCCTTCAGCACGACAACGGATTTTTCGCCAATATTTAATGCCTTTATCTTATCCCTTATTTGATTAATAATTATTGCCCCGCTCATTCTAAACCCCTTTAATCTATGAAACTTTTAACCTTACGCGACCTCGATGGGTGGCGTAACTTCCTTAACGCTTTTGATTCTATTTGTCGAATACGCTCCCTCGTAACATTAAATATCTTTCCCACTTCTTCTAATGTCCGTGGCTGGTTGTCCTCAAGGCCAAATCTAAGCCTAATAATTTCCTTTTCTCTTGGTGTAAGAGTATCTAGAATCTCATCCAATATTCTGCGTAATTCCCTATTCTCAATCATCTCATCAATCGGAATGACACCATCATCTGGAATGACTTCCCCAAGTTCAGTAGTTTCATCTTCCCCTATCGGTACATTTAAGGAGGAATAAGTAAGCACATACTCCTTCAAATTCATGCATTCCCTTACCCATTTCTCTGGATAACCAGTTTCATCCTTTACTTTTGCGATACGCTCATCTCGGTTCAATTCACTAAATCTATTCTCTATAGTCGCAACCTTGCTTATCCGCTCCATCATATGCACAGGTATTCTAATCACAAATCCGTGATCCATTATTTCCCTTGTAATTGCCTGTTTTATCCACCACACTGCATACGTACTAAAAGAATTACCCATGCTAATGTCAAATTTTTTTGCCGCCTTTATAAGCCCTATGAAACCTACCTGTTCAAGATCATCAAAGTCAATCCTATGTCGGTATCGCTTTTCATATACCAAAACATATTTATCTACAAGCTTTTTGTTTTTCACACATAAATCTTGCTTTGCTTGCAAATTCCCCTGCTGGATCATCACGCATAAAATCTCATTTGATTGCTTTATAACCTTATTTACAACAACGGTCTCTGGCTTTCGCTCCTTAAATCCCGTATCTCTAAAGAGTCCGACATCATAAAGGACTTCAAAATTATCATCAATAGCCTCATCCTCAGAGCCGTCATATACATCATCATCCACATCAAGAACAAACTTTTCCCCACATACCTGATCATCAGCATCTATAAGATCAATGCTATTATTGTATAAAATCTCTACTACGGCATATTTCTCTTTCAGAGAAAGCATCTCATATATATGATCAAACTCTTCATAGGTAATGGAACCGTTCTTAACATACGGCTGAGCCATCCTGACAATAATCTGTTCGTTCATTTTTTACTCGTCCCATCTGATTACATCCAGGAAACATAGTCTCTACATTCGTTTGCTATTTCCCTCAATAGTCTTCCTGTCTGTGATTCTTTATTCTTTATTGTAATTATTAGCGTATCAATGGCTCTGGTGAAAGGTATCATAGCCCAATTATATATATACTTTCTTTTCCTTTCCTCTGGGCTCTCCAATAATAACGAGTCAACCTCACCTTCAGTATACTCCGCCACCTTTTCTTGAATGAAAACATCAAAATCCATGCATACAACAGCCCAACCCTCAAGTCCTCTTGCCGAATCATACTGAAGTATTCTTACTTCATCGCTTGCCGTGCTATAGTTATCCCTGTTATTGCTGTTTGTTCCATCCCAAAAAAATACATTATGTTGCTCAAATTCTCTGATTAATGAAAACTGTGACTCGCCATTGATCCTTTTTACGAGTGAATGTGGCACTAAATAAAGCATATCATACGCAATATTACCGTTCTTAATTAAAGAATCCATTTCTCTACTGTGTGTATCAAAAACCATATCGTCTGAAATGATAATGATTTTACCCCCCGGCATCTTACCATTCGATAATATTTTCTCACCTAACATACCTACACTTTGTGAATATGCATTTAAAAATGCCACAATATTTTCTTTTTGCCGCAGACAATACTTTAGTTTGATATTGTTCCGATTCCTCACTGCAGACCAATCACACATTTTCCCTCTTCTGACAAATTGGTTTCCTCCATCTGCGACGATAATCTTGTCCTTTTCAAAGAGTTTAAGAATAACATCTCTTTCGCCCACCTTCCAATCTTGTGCTTCATCTATTAGTACATAATCCCAGTAAAGAGTCTCATCATATGCCATAGATTCCTTTGCAAGACCAATAGCATCATCATCTGACAGGAACACATTCATTTCCTTTAAAACAGAATCATATTTTTCTAAAAACTTATTCCCTGACATATGTCCATCATAAAGTATGTTATTCGCAAGATGGAAAAAATATGATTGCATAGTATTGACACTTACACAGTTTTCCTCAAACATATCTGGAAGCTCTGCCAACGCAAACAATCGCCTAATATCCGAAACCAATGACCTATTATATGTCAGGATAAGCACCCGCATTTGCTCTTCGTCTACCAGTTTTATTGCTGTTTGTATAAGTCTTACAGTTTTTCCAGTACCTGCTCTTCCTCTATAAATCGACATCTTTCCTTGAGAATCAATCAGTGATTGACTAGAGAATGACTGATTCGTTAGCATTTCTATTCGACGCCTTGTAAGTTCTCCCATCTGCTCCTTTGATCTAGAAAACAACATCAGAGCCCTGCGGAAATCCTCCACAGGGCAGTATTCATAACTTGAAGCAAAAACATAGCCTGACCGAGTTTTGAATGGCGGCTTTTGGAGAAACAATAACCTAATCAATGTATTGAAGTCAAAATCTGCTCCTAACACATTTGATGGGAGCTTTCCTCTCTCGTTAGTGAGTAGTCTATTAATATCATTTGATGTAGCTTGTGTAAACCAAATAAGGTTTGTAACAAACGGAGAAAATGATAATGTACTTTCAAAAAAACGTCTTGCCGAAATCTTCTGCTTGTTTGACTGATCCGTTACACAGTGCAATTTGCTTCCATATTTCACATAAAAATCAGTCCCCTGTAATACAATCCCCGATATGTCATGACGTTTTATTTCGATTGTAGTGCAAAAACTATGCACATCTACTTTATCATGTATCTTTTTCTGCTCATCTTCTTTTCCAACGACGAACTCTCCATCCACATAATAATTGGCTAAATTGCCAAGTAAAAAAAGATCAATATCCTTAACGGTTTGCCCGTAAAGCGTAGCACTTGCAAAAAGTACTATCTCACCCATTGCAGAGTTTGGCATAGCATTCTGGATTATATTTTTTAATTTTAGAGCACCGATATATTCATCGGACTCTTTATTGGCCCCATATACTGATACTTTTACAGCCATCATTCATCCTCGCAACTGAAAGTCCGACAAAATATCAACGAAATATGATAGATTAGTATACGGTAATTATCTACCGTCTTTTCACATGACCATACATACTGTTTCAGTGCATGGTGGTTTTAATGCTTTATATGCCTAGGCTGACACGCTACGAATAACGAAGATTCAGTCTTTCTTTTATCATAGTCATTTTGACCACTACCCTGTTACTCGTTTCTCAATAGCCTATCCGACAGGTTTATGCTTAATGTCATTAAGTTGACCACCTAT
>FLNX01001923.1_pt1 | contig 15543 bp, 13 predicted proteins | sample 1140341 | NCBI WGS metagenome assembly FLNX01 (sample SAMEA3878208, study PRJEB12797) | bioreactor metagenome | biome: Moose rumen | place: Sweden | collected 2011-10
ACTTTCTCGGTGTATCCCTCGAAGAACAACTCGTAGAGCGGGCGCCCGAAACGGTTGATGTAGAAGTTCTCCAAACTATCCTCCGGCAACTTATGTATGCACGACCAAAGGTAGCCGAAACCCACCTTCAGCGTCCTGCCGAAACCCATATTCAGAAAAGTCTCTTTCTTCATCGAAATAGGGTAGTCGAAGAACTTTCTCAAGAAGAAAATCCTACTCACTCGGTGGCGCAGCAAAATGACCTTATCGGTCTTCTCGGGGTCCGGACCGCCCTCAACGAGCGGCTTGTCATGAAGACCCAAGAGAATATCGTCCTTACTGTCCTTGCCTTGCACTGGCATCAACTCGGACCACCAGTGCATGACTCGTTCGCTCTTACTAAAGAACCGATGACCACCTATATCCATGCGGTTACCGTTATATTGCACGGTTTGTGAGATACCGCCTATCCGGTCGGTCGCTTCCAAAACAAGGGGATGAATGTCCGTTTGTTTGATTAGCTCAAGGGCAGCTGTCAGCCCCGCCGGTCCTGCACCGACAATGACTGCTTGAGGGGGAGATGTTTTCATAAGTTAGCTCGTATTTCGTATAGTTCGTTTCGCATCTTAGTGAGTATCTTAGCGACGCGTTCGCGCATCTCGGAGCGGTGAGTGCCTTTCTCCAACTCGGCTCTAATCGCCACTAAGCGGGTGATATTGAGCTCGTCGCGGATATACTGTATCTGACGAATAGTGGCTATATCGTCGGACGAATAGTAGCGGTTACCATGGCCGTCCTTACGGGGATGGAGTTGCGGGAAATTAGCTTCCCAATACCGCAGGGTGCTCGCCGGCAGACCCAGTTCTTTGGTCACTTCACGCATCGAGTAATATACTTTCTTGTCGTCCATTAGCGTAATATCTTAAGGGTCTGTCCCGCCCGTATAGTGTCGGACTTCAAGCCGTTCCATGTCTTGAGTTGCTTAACCGTACAGTGGAACTTAGAGGCTATCCCCGACAGGGTGTCGCCGTTCTTAATCTTATAATAGGTAACACCATTGACCGAATAAGCGCCATTGACGGATGTCTTTTGGAGCAGTTCGATTTCAGCACGCCTATTATCCACGAGTTGGGTGCGCTTATGCGAATAAATGGTGTCGTGTTGCGCAATATAGGAGTCGGTGTAGTCGGACGGAATACAGAGAGCATAGGGCTTTCCTCCCGGCACAATGTCCCGCGCGTATTGAGGATTGAGGCGGCGCAGTTCGCTCAGTTCGATACCCAACACTTCACTTATTTGCGTTAGGTGAAGCCGCTCATCGGTCATGATGGTATCGGTCTCTGTCGTTAGTTCTTCTGCCGCAGGACAGATGCCGTACATGTCGGCATAGTTCATGGCGTAGCACGCGGCAATGAAGATGGGTACATACGACCTCGTCTCACGGGGGAGAAAGGGGTAGATAGACCAGAAGTCTTTTTTACCGCCCGAGCGAGCAATCGCCTTACGCACATTCCCCGAACCGCAGTTGTAGGCAGCAAGAGCTAATGTCCAGTCGCCCAATGATTGGTTCAAGTAGGTCAGGTACTTACAAGCCGCTTCGGTTGATTTGACAGGGTCCATACGCTCATCAATAAGGGAGTTCACCTCTAACCCGTAGAGCTTACCTGTTGAGGGCATGAACTGCCACAAGCCTGCCGCGCCCATCTTAGAGCGTGCTTGAGGATTGAGGGCAGATTCTATCACGGCGAGATACTTGAGCTCATAGGGCATGTCGTACCGCGCAAAAAGGTCGTCAAAGAGCGGAAAGTAATACTCCGCCTTGCGCTGCAAACGCCCCAACTGCTTAGGAGAACGTATATACCGTAATATAAACGCACGAACGACCTCATTATAGGGTAGCTCGACAACGCACGGAAGAGCCTGTAACCGCGCAATATACACACTATCGGGCAGCGGTGCTTCTGTAACGACTGCCACGCAAGCCAGGGTGTCCGTCGGCAGCAGCAGGTTCTCCACTGCCGCAGAATCAACCACGATAGAGTCCGGCAATATGGCGTCTATTACTAAACTATCGCTCTGCAACGAATCAACAACAACCGAATCGCTCACCAATGTCGGGTTAGTCAGAGCAACTTGAAAGAGTAGGATATATAATATCGTTTTCATCATTAGAAGGTAAATGCTAATTTCAGTTCCGCACTACGGGTTTGGAATAAGTCATAAGTGATTCCCGGCTCTACATGCATACTGAGGTCGGGGGATATATCGAAGTCAAATAGTTGCGCATCCACGAAAGCATCCACCACCGATAATGCATAGACAAGCACCGCCACAACAATCCCTATATCCCGATAGCGGTGATAGATATTGACATTATTGCGCAAGGTCTGCGTATAAGCGGAGCGTCCGCCCATAGTGGCGATAGTGTAGCCCTCCTTGAGAATGGCGTTGTAGGAGCGCGTCGGGTCAGTCGAGAGCGTTTCGTCCATCGTTATGTCAATATACGCTTGTTTATAGGCGAGGTACCTGTTGCTGTTCCACGAGATAGCATACGCGCAGCCCATTAAACCGCCATAGACAATGGGGAGCTTCCAGTACGCCCTGTTGTAGATTTGCCCTAAGCCCGGGAATAATGCCCCTAACCACACGGCACGGGTAGGGACGGGCTTCCAACTGAGGTCCTGATAGTAGATGATGGCTTCCGAGTTCGTGGGGAGGAAAAGTGCCGTGTCCCTGTCTTGAACATAGACCGTGTCGCTCGTATGCCGAAAGAGCGTGTCTGCCGGTATGATGTTGGCGGAGTCCACGTAGGACAGCATCGTCAGTAATATGGTTAGTAATGTGTTCAAAGAATATGGTGGATAATTGCCCGTAGTTCGTCTATACTATGGTAATTGATTTTGATACTACCTGCTCCTATAACCACTTTCTGTCCGAGATGTCGGCTCAGCTCAGTTTCCATCTCCTGCACCTCGGCGCTCTTTGGGGGAGTAGTTTTCGCGCTCTTTTGTGCGGGAACTGCTTGTGCAAGTTCCTCAACCTTACGGACAGATAGTCCTTCACGTTGTATGCGCTCATACAGCCCGAGTTGTTGCTCGGCTGAGGGGCAAGCGAGTAATGCACGCGCGTGACCCATGTCAAGCTTGTGCTCCTTGATACCCAGCTGTATCTCGGCAGGCAGATGTAAGAGCCTCAGGTAATTGGCTATGGTCGCTCGCTTCTTACCCACCTTATCCGCTAACTCCGCTTGGGTCAAGTGGTAGTCCTCCATAAGGCGTTGATAGGCAAGGGCAATTTCAATAGCATCAAGGTCCTCACGCTGAATATTCTCGATAAGTGCCATTTCGCGCACTTGCTCGTCCTTAGCCGTACGAATATATGCAGGAATAGTCCGTAGACCGGCATCTTTAGCGGCTCTGAAACGCCGCTCGCCGGCGATAATCATGTATGTTCCGTCGTCATCCTTACGGAGGGTGATGGGGCTAATGACACCATGTTGCTGAATTGACGCGGCCAGTTCGGCAAGAGCATCTTCGTCAAAACTGCGTCGCGGTTGGTCGGGATTAGCATGAATAGCACTTAACGGCACCTCGTTAATCGAACCGGAGCCTTCCGTCTGCACATGGGTAGTATCTAATAGGGCATCTAAACCTCGCCCGAGTCCTGTAGGGTGTTTCATCGTCTTAATAATTCTTTAGCTAACTTACGATAATCTTTTGCGCCACGTGAGGTGGGGTCATAATCCAATACAGATAGGCCGTGGGAGGGCGCCTCTGACAGACGCACATTGCGCCTGATGACGGTATCAAAGACCAAGTCCCCGAAATGCCTCTTGACCTCCTCGAACACCTGCAGCGAGAGTCGCAAGCGAGAGTCGTACATCGTCAGAACGAAGCCCTCAACCCTTAGAGCGGGGTTTAGTTGAGACTTGATAATCTTGATGGTATTAAGGAGTTTGGCGATACCCTCAAGGGCAAAGAACTCGCTCTGTACTGGTATGATAACAGAATCTGCCGCGGTAAGGGCATTGACCGTAATAAGACCTAAGGAGGGCGAGCAATCAATGACGATATAGTCATACTCGGCGCGGAGGGGGTGGAGAACCTTCTTCAGCAGTTCCTCGCGGTTATTGAGATTAAGCATCTCTATCTCTGCTCCCACAAGGTCAATATGACTGGGAATGAGACTCAGGTTCTTGACACCGGTAGCGATGATAGCATCGTGTGGGTTAATGTCATTGACGAGGCACTCGTAGATAGTAGCATCTATATCGGCTATATCAAGTCCCAAGCCCGACGAAGAGTTGGCTTGCGGGTCAGCGTCGACCAACAGGACATTCTTGCCCTCTTTCGCTAACGCGGCAGATAGGTTAATGGAGGTCGTGGTCTTACCGACACCTCCTTTTTGATTGGCTATTGCGATAATCTTATTCATATTCTATTGTTTGAGTTTTTTAAACTCCCACAGCCACCCCACATGGATACTGAGGTTCATGGCGTGGCTCCCCTGAAAGTGGTCGGAGAGGTTACCCCCGAAGATATTGCCAAAGCTATACCCGAACCGTGCTTCCACCATGTAGGAGCCGGCATTAGGGGTTCTAAAGGACATACCTACTCCTCCTGTTATGCCCCAATCAAAGGGAGCATCAACATGCGCGTATTGTTGGGTTTTGACGGTCTGCCGCGTACCTACACCTCCGTCATCGGAGATGCAGTAACCTATCTGCGGACCGACATTGACAAACCCCCTCACTACTTTCTTCCCAAAGTAGATGTGCATCAGCACAGGCAGTTCAATATAATGCAGCCTGCGGGCATAAGCGACCTCTGTCCCTGTTGAGGACTCTGTGCCTCTCTCCGCCCAACCGCGTTGCATGTAGTTCAGTTCCACTTGTATGGCGCAGCACTTCTGTCCGCTGTAGCGAAAGACCAATCCCCCTATGGGTGAGAGTGTCACGGCTTGGGTGATGGGTGTCATGAGCGGGACGGACGGGCTGAAATCGATATTGGCAGCGTTCACACCTCCATGCACACCGAGGTACATCTCGGGCTCAAGCAGCCGTGGTTGAGCAGCCGCGCAAGCAGCGGCTATGATCATGAGTACTATGAGTTGCAAGCGTTGGTGCATCTTACCTCTTAACCACTTCTATACCGACATTCTGATACCCGCCAATAGAGTCAATGCGCTCATAGCGGATATTGGATTGCAGCCCCTTATATTCCTCTTCGTGCCAGAAAGCGTCCATCTCCTTCATAATATCATATCCCAACCGGTCATAGCGCGGATAGGTGCTCACATGCTCATCTCCGAAAAGCGCGTTGTAGCGCTCCTCGTACGCATTGAGCAAACTGTCGTTCCGCGCACTGAAGGACGAGGTGAATAGTTGCGGGATGTTGATTTTCTCGTTCTGCCAACTATAGGGACTGATGATGGTCACATCGTAACCAACAATGCCTTTCTGAATCATAGGTAGCAGCACGCTTAGGTTCGTGAACCGCTCGGTGTTGAAGAGCAGGTAATTCTCCTTATCGCTCTTGAGGGCGCGGGGAAGAGAGTCGTTGAGAATATCGTGTATAGTGATACTGCTGGTGGGCAGGTTGTGGGCAGCAAAGGCCTCCCGCATGGCTTGTACCGAGCGGGGAATATCGGTGGCTGTCGCTTCCGGCAGAACGATATTGATATCGCCGCGCTCCTCAAGGTAACGTGCCAGTCTCTCGGCACGCAGGGTGTCTGATGCGTTGAATTGCAGCAGATAGGGGTTACTCTCTAATCCTACGACACGGTCCACAAAGGGTATGATAGCCGGCACTTGGTAACTGAGCAGTGAGTCACTCAGTGCCAGCACTTGAGCAGGGTAGGCGGGTCCCATGATGACATCCATATCCTTGAGAACTCCCTGTGCGAGCAGCTTCTTAATCGCTCCGACACTCCGTTCGGTGTCATAGACATAGAGCTCATAGCGGTTGCTGTCACTCTGCACATCCTCGAGGGCTAACAGCGTGCCCGCGTAGTACTCGAAGAAGCGGTCCATGTTGTTGTCGCGCTCCACGGCTTTGGCGTGTAAGGGCAGCAGCAAGGCGACCTTGTGGGCTTTCACTTGAGGCTCTATAAGGAGGCTGTCAATGGCAAGACTGTCTGCCGCAATACTATCTGCTGCGAGCGTATCAACGGGGACGATCGTGTCACCTTTCGCTGTGTTGATAAGTGCCAGTTCGAGGATATTGTCCGTCCGCTGTGCGAGTTGTACGGGTTCACGGCGCTCGGTTTTAGTCGGTTTCTCGGGCTTAGTGGCTTTCTCAACCTTCGTGGGTTTCTCAACCTTAACGGATTCGGTTTTCTGTACCTCAAAGCCTGTGGGAATAAGCAGTACTGTTTCGCCGTAGCGCAAACCTGTGCGTGCCACCTCGGGATTATACTTCATAATCTCGTCTTGGCTCACTCCGAAGTTCTTACTGACACGGTACAAGCCGATACTCTTCTCCACAGGATAGCGGTAGAACACTTTATTGTTGATGGTGTCCAAAGCATACCTTGCCATCAGTTCCTCCACCGGAATGTCTTGGGCGTGAACCGACAGGGCGAGTAAGCCCGTTACCATAAGTGCTATTGTGATTTTATGCTTCATAATCAATTCTTTATCTGCCTACTATATTTCTTTTTTCGTGCCAGTCCGACGCACAAGCCGATGAGGAATAAGATGGCGATAGGGCTGCCTATGGTGGCTATCTGTATGCCTGTCCAATGGGCGCGGGCGACTTGGTCGTTGAGGAGGCGAAGAGTCACCTCTTTCTTCCTCAGTTCCATCAGCCCCTCATCATCGGCAAGCCATAGTACAGCATTGACGATGACGTCCCTATTGCCAAACTGCATACCGCTGTAGCGGTCATAACCTGCGGGCAAAGGCTGTCCCTGTTGCCACTCGTTACGAATAATGCTGCCGGAACCCATAACTACTTGTTTGGTTCTAACGGACAGGTCTTTTTTCGGCTCCGTGAGGGAAAGCTCATCCGGCACCATGCGGTGCTTATAGAAAGACTCGAACTGCCCCTCTAAGCTCATTGCGACAGGGATATAACTGTACTTGAAGGTAGTCAGGTCGGGGTTAATGTCCGTTAGGTCGACCTGTGCCGGCACGCCGATGAGGCGTGAGGCAGTCGAGGTCGCCAATAGGATATCTTTGCGTATGCCATCCTCTCCTCCAACGGCTTCCACGGGGGAAGCAAAGGTCGCTGACACCTGCATGCAGTTGCGCGTGATAGGGGAGGCGTAACTCGTGAGCAGTAGCGGAGCGTAGTACCATGGCACAGGCTGATAATTGGTGCTTGTCGGGTCGGTCGATACATTGACAGGAATGGGCAGACATTGCACATCTTGGACGATGGCAGGGTCTATCCGCACGCCGTACCTAAAGAGCATATCGCTAAGGCGTATATCGAGCGCAATAGCGGGTGTGTAACCCTCTGTCGTCAGTACATCGGTCGAAAACTGCACCCCGTTGATGAGCCAAAGCACGCGTCCGCCGCCCATGATGTATTGGTCGAGGATAAACTTATCCGCATCGCTGAACGCCGTTTGCGGGTCAACTATCACCACAACCTTGTAGGGCTTGAGGATGTCAGGGTTGTCACTGAGGGCTCCGCGCTCCACGCTGAAGTAACGACTCAGTTGCCCCTCAATGTCCCAGACATACCGCTCGTCCAACTCGCCGTGACCTTCCAAGAACGCCACTTTGTTTACCTGCTCTTGCAGTAGTTGGTGCAGCCCTTCTGCGAAGTTATATTCGAGCCCCGCAATGGAGTTATTGAGGTTCTCTTCTCCGCTGAGCGAGCGGTTATTGCTGAGTAGTGACAGCACGGCCTTGCGCCCCTTGTACTCCAGCACAACATACGGATAAACCTCTGTTTGTGCGGTTTTGCCGTCCTTTTCCCGTTCGTGGATGATGATGGGCTTCAGCCCCAGTTCCTCAATTAGATTAGTCTGTGAGTCCTTGTTCTGATTGTGGATAAAGCCTGTGTATGAACCACGTACTATACCATGCATCTTGCATTCCGTCTCAATCTCTTCTACGGCTTTCTGCAAGCGTTTAAAACCGCTATTGAGGTCACCGCTCAGGAGGTTATGGATGATAAGAGGCTCGTCCAAGGAGTTGAGCATCGCTTTGGTGCCATCGCTGAGGCTATAGCGCTTATCCTCGGTCATGTCCCATCTAAGAACCACGAAGTGTGCCGCGACATTAATTGCCACCACAACAATAAGTCCTATAATGAGCTCCCTCACTTTCATCTTTCCACTTTCATCTTTCCACTTTCCACTTTAGCCCTTCGGGCGCACTTTCCACTAATCAGAGTACCTCCATCAGATACTCCACCTTATACTTCTTCTTGAGTTCTTCAATCCATTGTTTCTCCAACTCGTCCTGATATTGGGTGGTAACGGTTGCCCGCACATCCTCGTAGGACTCAGGTTTCTTGAGCATCTTACCTACTACAAAGGCTTCCGGTAGGTCTTCTGCAGGCTGATAATCAGCGTCTTTCACTTTAAATGCCAGTACATCAACGGCCCTGTTGCGTCCCTTCTCCCACAGACCGTGTTTAATCTTCACGAGGGTCTTGCCGTCCACATTGATACGTTGGTCGATATAGCTCTGAATAGAATCGGGTTCGCGGTTCATGCAGTTGCGGATAATCATCTTGGCGGCTTGCGCAGCGTTCTTGTCAGCAGCCTGCACATAGTACCCCTTGAAACGCTTGCCGTCCCATTGGTACTCTTTCTGATGGCGTTTGAAGCAGTCCTTCAGGCCTTCGGTGTCTTGGGCGGCTTTGTCCCAAACAGCCTCTAAGCTCACATCAAAGAGCAGTATGCCGTCGTGGTACTCGCGAACGAGGTTCTTGAACTCGGGATACTTCTCCTCAAGGTGTCTGTTAGCATATTCCTTGACATCGGCGTCGGACATCTCTGTCGGCAGATTATACTCTGCGCGAGCCTTGCGGATAAAGGACTTATCGGCTTCTTTGATGCGCTCGTCGCGCTGCACATTGCGGCTGATAGTCTTGTAGATACTGTCAATGGGCTGAATGGCTCTCTCGTCCTGTTTATAGATGATATGCCAGCCGTAATTAGAACGGAACGGCTCACTCATTTCGCCTGCCTGCATACTGAAGGCTACATCCTCGAAACTGCTGACCATCATGCCTTTACCGAAGTAGCCGAGGTCACCGCCGTTCATAGCACTGCCCTTGTCGTCACTCTTGGAGCGAGCCATTTCGGGGAAAGTGGTTGCGAGGTCTTTGCCTTGCAGTTGGGCATAGATGGAGTCAATGTCCGCTTTGGCTTGTGTCTCCACGGCAGGGTCATTGCCGCGCACCATCTTCATGATGTGTGAGGCGCGTACCTCCTTGTGCGGTTGTTCCTCTTCCACAAGGGCGATATGGTAGCCGAAGGGGCTTTTGAATACTTCACTCACTTCGCCAACGGGGGTATTGTAAACGGCTTCCTCAAAACTGTAGACATACCTAAAGGGCACTATCCACCCTAATTCGCCATCGTTTTGGGCAATGCTCGGGTCTTCGCTGTACTGTTTAGCCAGTTCGGTGAAATTGTCCTTATTGGCTTGGGCTTTAATGTCGTTAATCTTAGCGAGTTGCGCTTGACGAAGACTGTCGGAAGCGTCCTTGTTGCATGCCACAACAATGTGTGCTGCGCGGCGGTCTCTTGCCATGTGGTCATAGCTCATTCGTACCAAACTGTCAATGGCGGCACTATCCGTCATGTACTTAGGCGTCGCTTGGGAACGGTACTGCTCAAACTCTTTGCGGAAACTCTCGGTTGTGTCGTAACCCAGTACATGGGCTTCGTGCACTTTGAGTTTGAAGTTGGTGAAGAGTTCCAAGTACTCTTTTTTCTTCTCACTCTCGCTCTTGCCGTTATCGGCTGCGGCATCGCTGTTCTTGGAGAAGATGTACTCAAACTCGCTGAGGTAGATGGGCTCGCCATCAATCGTCATCAATACTTGTTCCTGTTGGGAGCCTGCCGGGTGTGCGGTCTGTGCCTGTACTCCTCCCAGCATCATTGTTGCTAAGGCAACTAACATGGTCTTTTTCATATGCTTATAGTTATTTATTAGTCTTAGTATTGATTTGCCACACGTGGTCATTGCACGCCATATTTCATCAATATCGCAAATTTAGCGCACAAAGGTACTACAAATTTTTGGAATACGCAAATAAAATGTGATTTTTTGATAAAAAGTCCACTTTTTATCGGTTATAAAGGTAATCTGCGACTCTGAGTTCACTCAAGGGAGAAGATTAACTTTATAAACGAGAATTGGCTTCTGCCAACAAAAAATCACATTTTGGGCATATTTTAATAAAAATGCGGACGTATTTTCGAGGTGGGCGAGCGTAGCGAGGTCGGTGTCCTCGAAGGTACTACAAATTATGGACGTATTTTCGAGGCTTGGTGTCCCCGCTTAACAGGGAAACCGAAGTCCAGGGAAGGGCTTAATGTATAAGCGAGGTCGGTGTCCTCGAAGGTACTACAAATTTAGCGCATTTTAATAAAAATGCCAACAAAAAATCACAATTACACAAAGAGGGAGGATATGTAGCTGTACCGTGCAGAGAGAGTCGTGTTGGTTTGGAGCAGTGCCTTTAGGTTTTGTTCGGCGATGGGGAGAGAAGTCAAGAAATGCTCCTTATGTTCGATCAGTCCCCTAAAGCCATACGCACCTAACACTTGTAGTTGGCGGAAGAAGACATAGAGTGTGAGCCGCTCGCGGAACACCTCATAAGCCGGTATATCCGCCGGTCGCAATAAGTTGGTCAGTTCGTTATAGTAGGCAGCGAGCAGTTGTTCCCGCAATGCTTGGGGGTAGTGTGCTCTCGCCTGCCAGAGGAAAGATGCAAGGTCGTAATAGACGGGACCTTTCCTGCCGCCTTGGAAGTCAATGAAGTATGGTTCGCCCTGCCATACCATGACATTACGGGACTGGCAATCGCGGAGCATAAAGGCTTGGCTGATAAGGTCCCTGTCCAAGAGCAGGTCGGTAGCCAGACGCTCAAAATCATCCTCCAATCGTGGTTCATCTAACTCATGTCCGGTGACCTTGAGGTAACAGTATTTGAAGTAATTGAGGTCCCAGAAGATAGACCTCTTATCGAATGCCGGTACGGGGTAGCAGACATCCCACGGACACCCTACTGCACCGCGTAACTGGAACCGTGCAAGAGCCCGTAGGGTCTTTTCGAGCAGAGTGACGACTGGTTCCGACGCTTCCTCCCACGAGGCAGGCAGCAGGTCGAAGAGAGAGACCGACCCTAAGTCTGTCTGGGTATAGGACATCTCGTCCTCACTCACCCCCAAGATATGCGGTACGGGCAGGTGCAGTGCCTCGAAATGGCGCGCCAGGGTGATGAAGGCGTGGTTCTCGGCACGCGATGTGCCTACCGTACGGATGATAGTCCGTCCGGTCCCATCTGTCTCGCGCGTGTAGACGCGATTACTTCCGCTGGAAGCGATAGGTGATGTCGACGAGGGAGCCATCTTGGCGTTTATACATGCGTTGGTTAGTAGTGGGCGACTTGAGTCCTCCGAGTTCCTCAATATACGGACCAATCTTGATATAATCAAACACCTCTTGCGGGCAGGAGTCCGGTATCTGTTGGCGACCGGAGTACCAAGCAGTCTTATAACCATGCAGATGTACCCAAGCGGCGAGGTCATAGAGGTCTTGCAATGCACCGTCTCCGCCCATAAAAGCGATACAGGTAATGAGTTGACCATAATCCGTTAGAAGCGTTTCTAAGGCGTCGGTCGTTAGTTCAATGCCCGCATCCTCCCATAGGTGCGGGCTATGACAGCCCGGACACCTATTGGGGCAAGCAGTGATATTAAGTGCCAGAGAAACTTCATCCGGCACTTCTTGAAAAACTATGTCGTAGGACGCGAACCTCATGCGATAGCCGCTTCCTCCCTCTGCATATCGTTACCGCCGTTGGCGTAATAACGCTTGGAGGCTTCCACTTGGCGTGCAGCGGAGAAGTTAGACACCCTCTTCATGTACCCGATGATACGAGTCAGGTAGTCAAGGTTCTCACTGCCGCAGTTGGGGCATTTGTGCAGGTAACGCTTATCAATATGTCCGCAGTCGTTGCAGACGGTATTGGGGATATTGAAGGTGAAGTAGTTACATCCCTCAACGGCAGCCACCTTGAGCAGTTGGCGATATTGGTCTTTGGACAGATGCTCCTCGAGGTTGCAGTGCAGCGCCGAGCCACCCGTCAGGTGCTCAATGTACTTGCGGCCGTGTAGGCGGAATTTGTCAAGGATATTGATATTGGTGTCTTCCACTACATAGAAGTAACTGTTATAGCAGTCGCGCGGAACGACATAACCATCCTCCTTGTCCCACTTAGCGTGCTTAACACCTACGTTCTCGGCAGGAATCATCTCGCAGTTGAACATCAAGTCCTTGGTGCGGTACTTCTTATTGAGTTTCTCCACCGTACCGAGCACCGTCTCAACATACTTTTGGTACTCCTCGTTATCGCTAATCTCTATGCCGAGGAACTCCGCTGCTTCCACGAGACCGTTGACACCGATCGTGAGATACTGGCGACCGATATTGATATAACCGGCATCGAAGAGGGGCAGCAGACCGCGTTTTTGGAACTCCATCAGGTTCTCGTTGTATGCCATCTGCACTTTGTGCATCAGGTCAACAACATCCTCGACGTAGGACTGGTAGGGGATATTATTGCGCACCGCATACTGGATGCACCTGTTGAGGTTAATCGTCAGCACGGACTTAGAACCCGTACTTACGCCACCGGCACCGAGGGTGTAACTGAAACCGTTATCGGTTATTTCGTTTCTGAGACGGCAGCACGAGGCGAGGGAGTCTGCGTTGTCGCTCACATAGGTGAAGAAGGAGTGACCCTCGGCATACATCTCTGCCGTGAAATCAGCATACTCCTTGTCCTTGATATCGCCGTTCTCGGAGAGCAGCGCCATGGTCTCTACGGGGAAGGTGAGGACGGTACGCAGACGCTCAGCGTTGAACCACTTCATGAAACGCTTCTGCAACCAATTCAAACCGTCCCAGTCGGGTTGTGAACCGTCTGGGAAATAGAAGTTGCCGAAAATGGACTGGAAGTAGAATTTGTCGTAGTAACTGATGTTCCAGAACACGGACTGGTAGTTACGGGCACCGGTCGGTTGGTTGATGGAGTAAACAACCTGTTGGAAGCAGTCGGTGATGACCTTGTCTAATGTCCTTTGACGGAGCGAGAGGTCAACAACCTTGTTGGGCTCTTTCCAATAATCCTTACCATACTCGAGACCGATGAAGTAGTTCATGTACATCAGGAACTCAGGCGTAGCGCAAGCACCGGAGAGCATGGAGCTGACCATGAACACCATGTTGATGAACCCGCCGCAGAAGGACTTGAGGTTGGTCGGTTGCGTCGCGTTGCCGCCGATGGACTTAGTGCCGCCAATGAGCCAGGGGTACATCGTGATTGAAGCGCAGTAGTTGGCAATCGATGTCTCGTCGTTCTTGTAGATAAAGTGTTGCTTCAACAGACTCATGTACCGGTCTGCCACTTCCTTACCGAACATAGCCTTGATGCGGTCGGTGAGCATACGTCGGTTGAGGCGGATGAAGTTGGACTTGGGTAGCTCGCCAATGAGGGTCGCAATGTTCTTGTGCTCCACGTTGGCATTAGCATCGTACTTCGAACCCTCCGCTGCATTGGTCGCGTCGCAATAATTGGCGAGGAAACTGAGTTTCGCTTGTGTCTCACGGTCTTCGGCATGACGAGCTCGATAGAGCATGTAGGTCTTGGCTACTTTGTAGTACCCCTCTTGCATCAATGCTACTTCCACTTGGTTCTGAATCTCTTCTACGCTGATTCCTCCATAGATGCGCAGGTGACCCATAATAGAGACCAATGCCTCTTCTGTCGCGAAACTGCCTGCCGCTAAGAAACTCTTAGAGATTGCGTCTTTAATTTTGTCGGGTGAAAACACCTCCTGTTTTCCATCCCGTTTAATGATATAAGTATCCATATATTATATTAAGGTATATTTTCCGTCCAAATGCTTTTAGGGGAGAAAAAGCGGTGCAAAATTACAATATTTTTTTGACATTTCCAAATGTTTTTGAAAAAAAAATTTTCAACAATTTATTGTCGTTAGAATATCAGAAAATTACAGAGGTTTTCAACAACCCCTGCGAATTTTATTTTTGCTGCGAATGGCAACAAAGGTCATTTTTCGACCCAACTCCAAGAGTATAATTGTGCTTCCGCTTTGCGCAAGATGTTGCGCTTTTTTTGTCCCGGAGCGAGCACATACACCTCGGCGGTGATGATGCGTTGTGTCTCGGGGTGTAAGCGGGTATGACTGACGTACGGACCGCCCATAGCTTCGCCGTTAAACATTTTCCATAACCCTCTGATTTCCATGGCGTAAAACTCGTTCTTGCTTACCGAATCGGGCTGCAGGGGCTCAATCTGTCGCATCACGGGGGGCATGACCTTATACTCTGTCCCCATGTATGAGCCCGGCACGGAAGCCGTCACCGTCATCCCCAAGACCTCGTCCCGCTTGGCGTTGAGATAATCGTAGGTGAAGGTGTTGGGGTCGTCGTAGGGGTAACTATAGACAATGAGGTCGGTTCTGGAAGGGCCTTTGTTGTTGCAGAACCACAGCACTCTCGTGTCGCCCGAGAGCGTCAGCGAGTCTATCACCATATAGTCGTTGCTCACCCACATATCCATGTCCATTACCTTATTGAGTAGCGTGCGCGCATCGTGATTAGTCGCGGCTTTGTAGAAGGCGAGTTGCCGACTCATCTCTTGCCTAATGAACCATTCGCGCACGGCTTCGCCGTTATTGAGCCAAAACGCCACAAACTCCTCTGTCGTAGCGCATTGCACATGGTAGAACGCTTGCGGATGAGACCATATATCCGTTGTGGCGCGAGCCTTCAGGTGGGTGTAGCGGTCGGGGTTGATATCTACAAAAAGGATATTGCGGCTCGGCGCCAACACTTCGTCAAAGAGTTCAGGACTAACCGTCGTGACTTTGAAGTACGGCTCTATCTGCGGCATACAAGGCATGGGTGCTCCTAAGGTCGCCTTGACAAGACCGTAGGTCGTTGCCACGGGCTCGTCGTACGCAGAACCTGTCGCTTCACCGATATGATGCTCACGAATAAGTGCCAATTGCTCGGCAGTCAGTGCCTCATCGGGTATGACCACGAGGCACTCGTAGATAGAACCCGTGGCGGACACTTTCGTCTTGCCGGTATCGTTACAACTCGGTAGCACTAATGCCACCATTACTGCGATAATAGGAAGAATAGAAATGCGTTTCATTGTGTTTTTGCTTTAATTTGGCACAAATTTACGATTTTTTTTGCAAATATCAAAATTTTTTATTACTTTTGCACGCTTTTGCATAAAAAAGAAGAGAAATTTATATGAACTTTCTGGAATTATGTCAGCGCCGGCGGTCTTTTCGACAGTACACCGATCAGCCGGTTGAGCAGGACAAGAT
>FLNX01000510.1_pt1 | contig 15540 bp, 11 predicted proteins | sample 1140341 | NCBI WGS metagenome assembly FLNX01 (sample SAMEA3878208, study PRJEB12797) | bioreactor metagenome | biome: Moose rumen | place: Sweden | collected 2011-10
GCGAGCGAACGCATGTGAGCGAGTCCAATTTCTTATTCGCTCAACCGCGCATTTCAGCGACGGGTTCGCGTCGGTAGTCTGTTTTTGTTGAAACTCATTCGCCTGTGCCCTTTTTGTCTTACTTGTGAATGGATTATTATGCGTTTGCTGAGGTCTGTACTGCCTCATTGAAACATACGCAAAAGTTCAGTACAATAATAGAATGTTTCGTATCTATGTTGAGCGCAAAGAGGGGTTTGAAAGTGAAGCCCAGCGCATCTATTCGGAAATCACTGGTTTTTTGGGAATTACGGGCGTTAAAAAAGTCCGCTATTTGAATCGCTATGACATTGAAAACACTTCTGATGAAGTTGCCCGTCTTGCGGCAGAACGCATTTTTAGCGAACCGCAGAGCGATAAGGTTTTGTACGAAAGTCCGGTACTTACTGACGAAACCGAAATCATCTGGGAATATTTGCCCGGTCAGTACGACCAGAGAGCCGACAGTGCGGAACAGTGTCTGACTCTGCTGCGTGAGGCGGTAAAAAACAGCGTAAAAGTTGGAACGCTGCCACCCCGCGTTCGCTGTGCAAAGGTGGTCATTTTGAGCGGAAATGTGAGCGCGGATGAAGTGGCCCACATTCAGCACTACCTGATTAACCCGGTGGATTCACGCCTTACGGATGACTCCCTGCCCGAAACATTGGAAATGAAGACCGAAGAGCCCGGCGACATTCCCGTGGTGACTGGCTTTATCGGCTGGGGCAAAAAAGATCTGGAAGCCTATCGCGTAAAGATGGGACTTGCCATGGATTTTGCTGACATCAAATTCCTGCAGGACTACTTTAAAGGCATTAAGCGCGATCCTACCGAAACAGAAATCCGTGTGCTTGATACCTACTGGTCTGATCACTGCCGCCATACCACATTCAACACGGTACTCAAAAACATTAAGATTGACAAAGGTCCCTATGCCAAACTTTTTAAGGAAAGTCTGGACGAATACAAAGCCATGCACACCGACATCTACGCAAAGCGCAAGGACAAGCCCCTTACCCTTATGGATATGGCAACGATTGGCGGAAAGTACTTGCGCAAGCACGGCAAACTGGATGACCTTGAAGTAAGTGAAGAAAACAATGCCTGTTCAATCTTTATTGATGTGCATTATACAACTGACAAGGATGGAAATGCCCTTCCAGAAGGCAAGGAAGATACAGAACGCTGGCTCTTGCAGTTTAAGAACGAAACACACAATCACCCCACAGAAATTGAACCCTTTGGTGGAGCGGCTACCTGTATCGGTGGCGCAATCCGTGACCCGCTTTCTGGACGCAGTTGGGTCTACCAGTCAATGCGCATTACAGGCGCGGCTGACCCCACGGTGCCCATGAGCGAGACCATGCAGGGAAAACTCCCCCAGATTAAACTCTGTCGCGAAGCCGCACAGGGATTTTCTTCATACGGAAACCAGATTGGCCTGACGACAGGCCAGGTGGTGGAATGTTATCACCCGGGCTTTGTGGCAAAGCGCATGGAACTGGGTGCGGTTATCGCCGCTTCTCCCTACGATACAGTTATGCGCGAGACTCCCGAAGCAGGTGACATCATCATTCTGCTGGGCGGCGGTACGGGGCGCGACGGCATTGGTGGCGCAACTGGTTCTTCAAAAGCACACACAGAAAAATCAGTAACGACAGCGGCTGCGGAAGTTCAGAAGGGCAATGCCGTTGAAGAACGCAAGATTCAGCGCCTCTTCAGAAATCCTGTGGTAAGCAAGATGATTCGCCGCTCAAATGACTTTGGTGCAGGCGGTGTGTCTGTTGCTGTTGGCGAACTTGCGCCGGGGCTGGACATCAATCTGGATGCCGTTCCCAAAAAGTATGAAGGCTTAAACGGTACTGAACTGGCAATTTCTGAAAGCCAGGAACGCATGGCAGTTGTGGTGCGTCAAAGTGATGTGGAAAAATTCATTGCTGAATGTGCCAAAGAAAATCTGAACGCTGTTGTGGTGGCAACTGTTACCGATACAAACAAACTGGTTATGAAGTGGCGCGGCAAGGTTATCGTGGACATTGACCGTGCATTTTTGGATGCGGCAGGGGCAAAACACGAGGCTGTGGCCCGCATTGAAAGCCCTGCACCCCAGAACCAAAGCCCGCTGGTAAAGCCCTTGGATTCTGTGGCTGCCGCTCTGGGAAAGTGTGCCAGCGCAACTGGCGAAAGTGCAAGCGAAAAGCCCACCGAAGAACAGATTCACGACGCTTTTGTGGCAAACATCAGCGACCTGGCCTGCTGTTCGGAGCGCGGCCTGCAAGAACGCTTTGACGGCTCAATCGGTGCAAGCACAGTGCTTTTTCCCTTTGGTGGAAAGTATCAGGGTACGCCCGAAGCCGCAATGGTGGCAAAAGTGCCGGTACTCTATCCCCGAGAAACAAACACAGTCAGCATGATGAGTTACGGCTATGACCCCCGTGTAGCGGAATGGTCTCCCTGGCACGGAGCGCAGACAGCGGTGCTTTCTTCCCTTGCAAAGATTACCTGTGTGGGCGGCAAGGCAACAAGAAGCCGCTTCTCTTTTCAGGAATTCTTTGGCCGCACTTCAAGCGACAAGGCATGGGGCTATCCGGCAAGCGCATTGCTGGGCTCCGTGGACGCTCAGAATGCCATGGGCTGTGCTTCAATCGGCGGCAAGGACAGCATGAGCGGAACGTTTGAAAACTTGAATGTTCCCCACACCCTCGTTTCCTTTGCCGTTACCCATGACACTGCCAAGAATGTCAATTCCGGCTCATTCAAAAAAGGCGGCGACTACCTGTATCTGGTGATGACTCCTTACACTGACATGCTGGCACCCGACTTTGGCACTTTTAAGAAAAACAGCGATGCCTTGTATGAACTGAATAAAGAAGGAAAAATCAATGCCATGTATCCTGTGGGAGCGGGCGGCATTGCAGAAGCAGTCTCCAAAATGGCATTCGGAAGCAACATCGGCTGCCAGCTGACGGCAATTCCTTCCAGTGCAACGGCTGTGGGATTCCACCGCAATGTAAACAACACCATTGCCGACCTGTTCACGCCGCTTTACGGTTCAATCATCGTGGAAACTGACGACGAGAACTTTGACAACAATCCTGCATTCGTAAACACAACGGTTGTGCGCATCGGAAATACTCAGGCTACACCAGTTATCTCTGTGGCAATGAGTGGCTTAAATCCCTTGCCCTTTACGGATATTTCCCTTTCTGATCTGAAAAAAGCATGGGAAGGAAGACTGGCAACTGTATTCCCGCCAGTAAGTCATGCTAAAGAACAGGAGTCGCTTCCTGACTTTGCCAAGGCAGAGCATCCCTCTCTGGAAGGTGCCCGCCATTCATTCACTGTGGTGGACGCAAGCAAGACAAAGCCCCGCGTCATCATTCCTGTCTTTCCGGGAACAAACTGCGAATACGACATGGCCCGTGCATTTACGCTGAACGGAGCGGAAGCAAAGATTTTCGTTTTCCGCAACAATACGCCCAAGGCTCTGGAAGAATCCCTGATTGGCTTGCAGAAAGAAATCAACGATGCGCAGATTCTTGCCTTTGCGGGCGGATTCAGTGCAGGTGATGAGCCTGACGGTTCTGGTAAATTCATTGCAAACGTGATTCGTGAACAGCGCATTGCAGACGCAGTGACGGCTTTGCTGGAAAATCGCAAGGGATTGATTCTGGGTATCTGTAACGGATTCCAGGCATTGATAAAGACTGGACTTGTTCCCTATGGAAAAATCATGGCTCCCTCTGCGGACATGCCTACCTTGAGTTACAACACAATCCATCGTCACATCAGCCGCGTGGTGCGCACAAGAATGGTCAGTGCTACAAGTCCCTGGGCTCTGGATGCATCAGTCCTTGACCCCAGACCCCATTACATTCCGGTGAGCCATGGCGAAGGACGCATCCTCATCAGCAATGAACTGGCCCATGAACTCTTTGAAAAAGGACAGGTCTTTACCCAGTATTGTGATGAAAAAGGCATCCCTGCAATCAGTGAGCCGGATAATCCCAACGGTTCAGCATTTGCAATCGAAGGTCTTACCAGCCCTGACGGTCACGTACTGGGCAAAATGGGACACAATGAGCGTACCATCGGTAAGGGCAAGGGCGGTTCAAGCGTAGACTTGATTAAGAATATTGCATTTGACCCCTTGACCAACCCCGACGGCAACAGCTGTCAGAATATATTTGCGGCAGGCGTCCGCTATTTTAACTAGGACAGTTATAGGAGTTTGATTATGAAGAAAATTGGATTTTTTGCGGCAGCGATTTTGACTGCACTTGTTATGGTTTCATGCGGGGGCAAAAAGATTGATTCCTCTAAGTGGCTGGACAATTTTGAGGAGGCAAAGAGTGCCGCACAAAAAGAGAACAAGCAGATTATTTTGTTTTTCAGTGCGGACGACAGTGATAATCTGAGCCTGACGCTCAAAGAAAACCTGCTCTTTAAGGATGAATTTGTAACGGCTGAAACGGCAAAATATGTTCTGGTCAATCTGGACTTTTCCGAAAGCAAGTATCAGGCTGCTCAGGTGGATGAAACTGCATCTGCCACAGAGAAAAAAGCGGCAGAAAAGGCTCATAAGCAGCTGGATGAAAACATGAATGTTGCCACCTACTATTCCGTACAGATGAGTCCTACATTCTACCTTACTTCAAAAGAAGGCTATTACATTACTCAGTTAGTTTTTGATGATACCCTTTCTTCTGTTGAAGGATTTGAGCAGGAAATTGCATCTCACGAAGAAGAAATCAACACATTTACTGAAACTCTGGCAAGAACGACACAGGGAAGCAATCTGGAAAAAGTGAGTGCCATTGATGATATGTACAGCATTACTGACCGCCGTTTTGCCTATCTTCTGGCTCCCTTGGCAAGAGAAGCGCTCAAACTTGACCCAAAAAATGAAAGCGGAATTACCAATAAATTCATAGTGGAACTTGCGCAGGTTGAGGCAACGGAAGCGGCGCTTTCCAATGATGTTGAAAAAATGATAGCGGTTTTTGACAAGGCAGCAGAAAACAAGTTGCTCTCTGCGGAGCAGAAGCAGCAGATGTACTACTACGCCGGCTACTATTTGGGCGGCATGGGTTCAACTGACTACGAAAGAGTGCGCGATTACATTCAGAAAGCATATGACGCTGATCCTCAGAGTGAGGTTGCTTCCAATATTCAAAATCTGCTGCGCATTGTGGACGAACGCATTGCCGAAACATCGCAGATGAATGAAGACGTAAAGATTGAAGACGTAAAGATTGAAGACAATGAAAACACTTCTGCTGACGCTGCTGCCAAGCCGGAGCAGTAATGGGACCTGAATCCGTTTCTGAATCTTTTGTACTTGTTTTAATTGCGGCGGCAGTTTGTGTCGTGCTTTCCTGCATTTTTTCTGCATCAGAAAGCGCATTCCTTTCGCTTAACAAACTGCGCGTGCATTTTTTGCGTGAAAAAGGCGACAAAAGGGCAACGAGGGTAGGCAAACTGCTTGACCGCAAGGAAGAACTGCTGAATATGCTCCTGGTAGCAAATGAAGTGGTAAACGTTGCCCTGTCTGTCTTGCTTACATCGCTGGCTCTTTCTCTCTTTGGCCCGGCAGGTTTGAGCATTTCTACTACGGTGGCAACGCTTTTGCTTTTGGTCTTTGGAGAAATCACGCCAAAAATCGTTACGACCCGCCATCCAGAACCCTTTGCCTTTGGGGTGAGCGGATTTATCACGGTGCTTTCCTATCTTCTTAAACCTTTTGTCGCAGTGTTTACGGCAATCTCACGGGGCATCCTACGGATTTTTGGCATCAATACCCAGTCCAAAAAAGTGTCCTTTACGGAAGATGAAATTAAAACATTTATCGACGTAGGTGGCGAAGAGGGTGTGCTGGAGCAGGGCGAAAAAACAATGATGAGCCGTGTCTTCAAATTCACTGATTTGGAAGCGACTGACATCATGGTGCCCAGAAAGAATGTCGTTGCAATCAACCCGAACATGAGTTATAGGGATGTGGTTCAATTGAGCGAGCGGACTCGACTTTCCCGTTTTCCTGTTATTAAAGATGATATAGATGATATTGTGGGCGTACTCTACGTAAAGGACATGCTTTTTTACGAGGGAGACCGTGCAGACTTTACCGTGGAAAAAGTAATGCGTAAGCCTCTTTTTATCGTGGGCAGTACAAAAATGTCAGCGATTCAGGACATGATGCACAAGGACAACCAGAGCATTGCAATTGTTATTGACGAGTACAGCGGCACTGACGGCATTTTGACAACTGAAGACATTGCCCGCCAGATTTTTGGAAACGTGGCAGATGATTTTCAGCAGAGCGGACGGGCTACGGACATTCAGATTAATCATCCTGATGATTTTTTTATTTCAGGTTCCGCCCGCCTGCGGGATTTTGAAGAAAGCCTGCATATCCGTCTGGAGGCAGGTGACAGCGAAACAATTGCGGGCTTTATCTGCGAACGGCTGGGACGCATTCCCACGGTGGGTGAGGTGGTCAAGTCAAATGGCTATCGCTTTATCGTAACAAAAATGGACGGCCTTAGGGTGGCAGGCTTGCACTGTGTCCGCGAGCAGGGAAGGGAAAAATGATGCAGATTTTGACTACTCTGGTGCTTCCCCTCGTTTTGACAGGAATTTTAGTAGCCTTTGTTGCATTTTTTGCTTCTTCCGAGACGGCCTATCTTTCTGTTTCAAAAATCATGCTGCGGCAGATGCTCAAAAAAGAGTCTCCTGACGAAAAAAGTTCGCCAGCCAAGCGCATTGCCTATCTTAAAAGCGACATGAACCGCCTGCTTTCCCTTGTACTGATTGGCATAAATTTCGTTACGTCTTTGGCATCAGGTTTGGGTGCAACGGTGGCAATAGAGCTGCTGGGACCAAAAGGAACAAGTTATGCCACATTGATTATGGCCTTTGTGCTGATAATTTTTGGCGAAATTGTTCCCAAGACGGTGGCGGCAGTGAATCCCGTTGGCGTGGCAAGCATGAATTCCCGTCTGCTGATTATCCTGCAAAAAATTTTTATGCCCATTGTCTGGATTTTTACCAAATTGACAGAAGGCATAACGCTGGTCATCAATCACTTTTTGCACTACGAAAAAGAAGTGATTACCGAAGAAGAACTCAAATCGCTGATAAGCGTGGGAGAAACGGAAGGCACGCTGGAGCACTCGGAAAAACGGATGCTCTACCGAATCTTTGAATTTACTGACCTGCACATTCACGACATCATGCGACACCGAAGCCGCGTACAGTTTGTGCCGATTGACGCTCCCTACAGCGAAGTAGTCAAGATTTTTGCGGCTACCGGCTATTCACGGCTTCCTGTATGTGACGGAGATTTTTCAAACGTGGTTGGAATGCTTTACTACAAAAATGTGCTGATGACTACGAGAAACCGCGAAAGCAAGACTTTTGTAAAGCGCAGCATGAGACCGGCCCTCTTTGTGCCAGAGACTCTGACCGCCTTGGAACTCCTGCAAAAATTTAAGACAGAACAGGTTAATTTTGCCGTTGCTGTGGATGAGACAGGAAGCAATGCAGGAATTGTTACCATGGATGATATCTTGCGTGCGGTTTTTGGCGGCACTGTTGTGGAGCATCCCACCAAAGAACCTCTGCCCGAAAAACGCATTCAGGCAATTTCCCCTACGGAATTCATCATTCCCGGAGACTTGCGGTTGACTGATGTAAACGAACTGTTGCACATGGATTTGGACAGCGAGGATTACGACACGCTTGGTGGCTGGCTCATGGAACAGTTTGATGCCCTTCCAGAAACAGGGGAAGTAATCAAAGTGGATGAAGTGGTCTACAAAGTGGAAAATCAGAGCCAGCGACGCATTCAGTTGGTAAGGATTAAACTGCCGTCTTCTACGCTTTCTGTGCGAACTGCACAATAAATTTGGCGGACTCTTCGAGACCCAGGGTCGAACTGTTTAAAAGCAGGTCATAATTCTTGCGGTCTCCCCAAATGTTTTCGGTAAAGGTGTTGTAGTGATTCGCACGGCGTTTGTTTGCCTGCAAGATGAATTTTTTTGCGTCTTTTTCGGGCACATTATACTGTTCAATGGCGCGGCGCACTTTGTCATCCAAATCTGCGTAGACAAAAATATTCAGCAGTTCCTTTTGGTCAATTTCGTCTGAGGTAGAAAGAATATAGTCCGCACAGCGTCCGACAATGACACAGGGGGATTTTTTTGCTATGGAAAGAATTGTTTTGCGCTGAGCGTTAAAGACTTGGTCGGCAAGGGGCATGACAGGTGCATGGGTTGCCAGTGTCTGACCGCTCGCTCCAGTGGAAACTCCTGCATAACTGGTGCCCACCAGCAGATTGTAGAGCCAAGCCGATGACAGATTCTGCTCATTTTTTTCGATAAAGTCAGGGGAAAGACCACTTTCCTGGGCGGACAGGTCAATCAGTTCCTTGTCATAAAAATCATAGCCCAGTTCCTTGGCCACCAGATGACCAATAACCTGTCCTCCTGAACCATATTCACGGCTGATTGTGATGATTTTTTTCATAGCTGCCCCCTGATTTTCGCATCGAATGCGGGAATAACAATCTTATTATAGCACGGAATTTAAAAATCGGTAATTAAAAAATATGGACTTTTGCTGAGAGTTTAACGCTGAATTCAGCCAGTGAAAAGCCGCCTTCATAGCCAGGAGTCTTGTAGATTTTTTCTGTCTCTGGGTCTTCATCATACATGTCGGCACGTTCGATATCGCTTGCCATGGCATCGAGGGATAAGCCAACCTCCAGAACCGAGGTGACTTGGTAGCGGGCAAAAAGACTTGCCTTGTAGCGGGAAAAATGCGAGTGTGCTTTGTAAACATAGTAGCGTCCTGTTGTGCGCGCCTTGTTGGTGTAGTGGCGGTCTTCGGCATATACGTAGGCATAGGGGGAAACAAAAAGTCCCAGTCCGAAGCACAGTTTTTTTCCCAACAGAAAAGTAAACTGTAGCCCTGTAAACAACTGGAATGTATGGTGGCGGTAGTCGATGGCACCAAGAATGTATTTTGTTCCGTTATAGGTGCCCGGATAGTGTTTTGCACTGGGGTCATCCCAAGAAACCGTGTCGCCGTACCAGCCTTCGCCATTGCGGGCTTCAAAAGACCGATAGATGTAGGTGCCTTCTGCCATGGGCGAAATCACAAGCCACTCAAGGGGAAGAAAATCATAGGCGATGGTCAGTCCCGTGCGGATATTTGCGGCGGAGGTGTTTTCATGGATTGAATAATTGGTTTTTACATCGGGGCTGGCATCGAGTTTCCAGTCTGAATCCATCATGTTGCCAGAGCGCAGGGGTAAGGCAGCGTCAAAATATGTTTGCGCATGAAATCCTTTGTAGCCGCCAGAAATTCCCATGCCCAGTGTCCACAGGGGTTTTTCTTCCCACTCCAGATAGGAATTTTTCTTCCAGGAACCGTCAGATTTTGCCATGTAGAGGTATTCACCTAGCGCGCCATAAGTCATTCCTATGCGTGGTTCTAGGGAAAGATGCCAGCCTGTGTTATGGGAAACAATCTGTGCCGTAAGGGGTGCAAAAAGCATCAGCAGAAGGAGGGGAAGCAGTCGTTTCATCTGTACTTCCCGCCAAAGTGATACGTGACCGAGAGTTTGAGGTTCAGTTCATAGAGATCCATGCCACTTTTGGAATTGGAATCTTCAATATATTTGCCTGCCGTGTTTTTAGTGGCGGTAATGCCTTTGTGGAGCCAGTTTGCTCTGGCGGAGAAAGTCAAGCCTATGTCAAAGGAGGAGTTGAGCGTGTAGCAGAGGGCAAGGGATGATTTTGCGCTTCCAAACCAAACGGCACGGATGATGTCCAGATATTGTGAACTGGAACTTTTGTTTATAGTATTGTAATGCGTGTCATTTGCCTCTTCATAGAGGTAGGGAGAAATTGCCAGGGAGAATTTGACTGACAGATTTGCAGGAAGAAAAAACTGTGCCGTGCCGCCGATAAAGGTTGCGAGAATCATACGGGAGTAGTCTATGCCGCAAAGGGTACCTGCCGCGTAATATTTTGCGGAAGGGTCATCCCAGGAAACCATGGGACTGTTTTTATTACCATACCAGCCGTAGCCATTGTTTGCGGAAAAACTGCGGTACTGATATTCAAATTCACCAAAGGGAGAAAGGGAAAGCCATGAAAGGATGGAAAAGGTGTAGCCTGCCTGTGCGCCAAAATCAATGTAGCAAAGGAGGGTGTTCTCGCTGATGGAGCGCGTGGTCTTCATGGAAGTGTCGTTGCTGTTCATCCAGTCTGAATCTTCCATCGAGCCACAGCGCGTGGACGGAAGCCCGCTTGTAAAGGAAAGCCGCAAAAAGGTATTTTTGTAGCCGCCACAAAGGTTTGCGCCAAAGGTAAACAGTGGATGTTCGTCCCATTGCAGTTCACTCAGCTTGTGGTCATCATCACCGCTTATTATGTTAAAGACATATTCACCGGCTTTTCCTTCGGTAATGCCAAGGTGCGGTTCTATGGAAAGATGCCAGTTCTTGCGATATGTAGAAATTTCTTGTGCAAACAACTGAGATGCAGCGAAAAGAGCAAGGGTTAGCATAAGAATTTTTTTCATTACTACGCTTTTTCTTCCAGTGGGTCTACGCCAAAAATTGATTTGAGCTGCTTACGGGTGGCATCCATGTCCTTGGAGTAGGGTGCAGTGAATGTAATGCGCTGGCCAGATTTTGGGTGAGTTACCGTAAGGCGATAGGCGTGAAGGGCGAGGCGGCTGAGCAAGGGTCGCTCTGTGTCTGGGTCTCCGTTCCATTTGCGCTTGATTTCGCTGAGAAATACAGGCTTTTGGTTTCCGCTGTAGAGGGGGTCGCACACAATGCCCAAGCCCAGTTCTTTTAGGTGGGCGCGAATCTGATGGGTTCTACCAGTGCGAGGCCTTGCTTCAATCCAACTGTAAGGGCCGCAGACACCAAGCAGGGTAAAATCGGTTACCGCATCCTTGCCATTGCGTGCGCTGGGTACCGTGCGGTGCCGCTGGTCTCCGTCTGGAAGCAGTGGAAGGTCAAGATGTTTTTCTTCCCAGAGGGGGCGGCCGTTTACAAGGCAGTGATAGATTTTTTCAACTTCACGATTTTCAAACTGCATGGAAAGTGAACGGTGGGCATCTGCATTTTTTGCATAGATGACACAGCCGCTGGTGTCCTTGTCGATGCGGTGCACGGCATAGAGTTTTCCGAATGTTTTCTGGGCAATTATGTCCAGTCGCGGAGCTGCATCGTCATAGCGGTCTTGGGCAATCAAAAGCCCGGAGCGTTTATTGAGTACGACAATATCTTCATCATCATAAATGACCGTGTAATCGGGAGTGACTTTCATGCCTTTCATTATACCGAATGCAGTTGCAAATTTCCACTGTTTACGCTACTGTATAAAAAACGCGGTTGTAGTACATCGGTAGTACCCAGGCTTCCCAAGCCCGTGAGGCGGGTTCGACTCCCGTCAACCGCTCAAAACTTTGCCCATCGCAACGTCCTGTTGCGCTTCGGCTTTTCAGGGGAAAAATGTTATCTTTCTTCGCCCATGGATTTTTTGTCGGCGTACATCATTTCTTCGGCGATTTGGACGATGTTTTCAAAGGAGGAGCCGTCCTGCGGATAGCGGGCATAGCCGATGGATGCGGTGATCTGCACCGTGGAGTTACCCAGAACAGTTGTGCGGCCAATAGAAGCCTTGATTCGCTGAACCAGATTTGAAAGTCCGTTAATGGTAATTTGATTTGGTACGATAATGGCAAATTCATCGCCGCCAATGCGGAAGATTTCGTCTCCTTCCCGAATACAGTTTCTCAGTTTCTTGGAGACAATAATCAGCAATTCATCGCCACTGCGGTGTCCATGGTTGTCGTTTATCGGCTTAAATTTATTCAAGTCAATGTATACGACGGCAAAGGGTTTGTCCTCAGAGTGCAAATGGTTGAGAATCTCGTAGAATTTGCGGCTGTTCTGCAATTTAGTCAAAGAGTCAACGTAAGAGAGTTTCTTAAAGGTGGACTCACGGCGAATAAGATTCCAAATGGAAGCCGCACTAAAGGAAATCAAAAGAGAAAAGACAAGTCCGATGATTATTTCAAATACGATGGTTGAATAGTTTACCCAGCCTTTCTTGGGAGCGATAAAAAGTGTCCATGCAGTGTTGTGCACGCCAAAAGTCAGGGAAACGGGATTTTTCAGCGTGTCATAGGTAGAGCATTGGATTGTGTCCAGCTTGCCTTTGTGGGGATTGATGCTTTTGAGTTGATAGTGATAATCGTCATCCCTTAGGTCTGGAAGGTGGGCTTCCTTAAAAATTTCCTCCGCCCGCAGAGTGATGGTCGAAAATCCCCAAAAAACCTGCGCGTTATCTTTTTCCTTGATGGTAATGGGCGTTCTGATTGTTAGTCCGCTGCCTCCGCGCCTTTGGGGAAATGGCCCCGTAATGGTGGTAAGGTTTGCAAGGCGGGAATATTTTGCGTCATCTCGGTGAATGGGGTCAGTAAAGAGATTAGTGTTTTCCATATCACTGATTTGTGGATAGGAATAGGTGATAATGCCGTCTGGAGCGAGTTGGATGCTGGCAATACAGGAACTCGTAGAATACAGTGCTTCGGCAATGTCGTCAAAATGAGGAACCTGCCCTTTGTTCTTTATGATGTAAGACCGCCAGAATTGGGTGTTGTCAAAGTATTCGTTGAGCGTAGTGGTAAGGTTGACTACAACTTGCTCAATCAGATTTTTTGCATGTGTCCGCTGTTTTTCCCGCTCCGCAACCCAAAGCTGGCTGATGACAAAAGCGACAATAAACAGCATGATAAAAAATGCAACAATGGGAATGAGAAATGAGTTATTTTTCTTTATTTCGTCTCTTTGTTGCATTCCAGTCGGCTCTCTTTTTAATTATACACAAACATCCCAAATTTATCAAATTAAATTTCAACTTCCACCCTCAGCCCCCTCCTGAAATGCATGACGGTAGCTCGCTGCCGTCAGATTAAAAAACTACAAGGACGTAGTTTTTTAATCTGACATATTGACGAAAAATGTCAGACTGGATATGATAAAGATATCATTACTTTATATTTATAGGGGATTTCAATGGCTGTTATTAAACCGATGGTTCGCTCAAACATTTGTATCAATGCCCATCCGATTGGATGCGCAAAGGACACGGTACGTCAGATTGACTATGTGCTTTCTCAGAAGGCAAAGCGCGGAATCAAAACGCTGAAAGAGGGTGGAAAAGGCCCCAAGACAGTGCTTGTTCTCGGATGTTCTACCGGATACGGACTTGCAAGCCGCATTTCCGCTGCGTTTGAATACGGTGCGGACACCATTGGCGTTTCCTTTGAAAAAGAAGCGACTGAAACAAAGGGCGGTACTCCCGGCTGGTACAACAACATGCAGTTTGAAAAGTCTGCAAAGGCTGCCGGACTCAAGGCAACCACCTTTAACGCAGACGCATACAGCGATGAATGTCGCCAGACCGTAATCGACGAAATCAAAAAATGGGGAACTAAGTTCGACCTGATTATCTACTCACTGGCTTCTCCCGTCCGCACAGACCCCGATACAAAAGTACTCTACAAATCAGTCCTAAAGCCGATTGGCGAAGTCTACAAAGGACCGTCTTTGGACATGATGACCGGAAAAATGACCGACCTTGAGGCTCAGCCCGCAAACGAAGAAGAAATTGCCAACACCGTAAAGGTAATGGGCGGTGAAGACTGGGAACGCTGGATTAAGCAGTTGGGCGACGCAGACGTGCTGGCAGACGGTTGCCGCACTATCGCCTACTCATACATCGGTCCCAAACTGAGCCATGCAATCTACCGCGACGGAACCATTGGTGCTGCAAAGAAAGACTTGGAAGCCCGTGCAAAGACAATCGATGCACAGCTCAAAAAAATCGGTGGTGCAGCCTACGTCAGCGTGAACAAGGGACTGATTACCCGTTCATCTGCAGTTATCCCGATTGTCGTTCTCTATCTGGGCTGTCTCTTCAAGGTGCAGAAGGCACAGGGCAAGCACGAAGGCTGTATCGAGCAGATGGAACGCCTCTTTGCAGAACGTCTCTACACAGGTGCAAACAATGCTGCTGACAAGGTGCCGGTTGATGAAGAAAACCGCATTCGTATTGATGACTGGGAACTTGACCCCGAGACACAGAAAATCATTGACGGAAAAATGGCAAAACTCACTCAGGACACCATTTACGATGTTGTTGATTTGGACGGCATCCGCCATGACTTCCTCGCAATCAACGGCTTTGATGTGGAAGGCGTTGACTACGAAAAAGACTTGGCCCGCATGGATGTGATTGAGTAGAGGAAAGATTTTTATATTGTCCGCCAGTGTGTATGCGCCGGCGGACATTTTTTTTGCTTTTTAGTTTAGTGCAGAAAGGCTATAACGGCTGTCCGTGGCTCAGCCACCCTCGGTGCTGCGCACTCGCTCCGCGCCCGCTACCATCCGGGCTACTCAATCATGCCGATTTTTTTTAGCCAGGGCAGCAGTTTTTCGTCATTCCAGTGCTGGGCTTTCATAATGGCACTGTTTTTTTTCATGCCAAAGCCGTGGTCACCCTGTTGGTAGTGGACAAAAAGATGGGGAATGTTTTTTGCCGTAAGGGCGGCATCCAGACGCAGTGAATTTTCAAACAGCACCACGGAATCATCCTCGCAGGCAAGCAGGAATGTGGGCGGCATGTCATCGGGAATTTGCAGCTCCATGGAAAATCGGTCTTTGCGCTCCTGACTTTGGTCTTGATGCAAGAGGCTTTTGCGGGAACGCCTGTGGGCAATGTCGTCCTGCATGGAGACAACCGGATAGATGGGCATGACAAAATCGGGACGCACGCTCACCGCCGTGTATACTCCCAGTTTTTCCAGTTCGCTTTTTGTGCCAAAGGCACCCGCCATGGTCACCAAGTGTCCGCCCGCACTGTAGCCGATTGCGCCGATTTTTTCCGGGTCAATATTGTATTCGTCAGCGTGTTCGCGGATGTAGGCAATTGCCATCTGAATGTCCTCCAACATGGCGGGGTGATGGTGGTGGTTGTATGCCACCCGATAGCGGAGCACAAATGCACTTACTCCCACGGAATTAAACCACTCTTGAGAGGCAAATCCCTCGTGGGGCATACCCAGATGATGGTAACTTCCTCCCGGACAGATGACTACGGCAGCCGTTTTCTTTCCGTCCTGGCGCCTTACGACCGAAGGATAGAGAATCGTATCCCGCACATTTACTTCCATGCTAGGCACATCCTCCCAGAGAAAAATGCGCTCTCGGGCAAAGAGAAGTGTAAGTGAACAAAACAGCAACAGGGCAAGCAGGGGCTTTTTCATACATTCATTGTATAGCAAAAAAAAATATCTTAAAAGGGGAAAAGCCGTAAACCCACGGAAATCAATTTTTGAAAAACAGGGCTGTTTAAAATCTAAAATCTATGCTAACATTAAAACATGGGTTGGGAAGAATTATTAGAATCATTAGAAGACTTGGAGACAAAAGAG
>FLNX01000512.1_pt1 | contig 15504 bp, 13 predicted proteins | sample 1140341 | NCBI WGS metagenome assembly FLNX01 (sample SAMEA3878208, study PRJEB12797) | bioreactor metagenome | biome: Moose rumen | place: Sweden | collected 2011-10
GCTTCCAGTTTTATTCCCGCCGCCATGGAAATGACCGCGGCATCATCGGAGAGGGCAGAGGCAATTTCTTTCAGCACGGATGTCACAAAGGCGGGCTTTACTGCGATAAAAACATATTTTGCACCTTTTGCGGCTTCTGCGTTTGAGACGACCGCATTGCATTTGCTTTCATCGGAAAAAGCCTTGGCTTCTTCAAAATGCTTTGCGCTTACAGTGATTTTTTTAGGGTCAACAATGTTTGTCATGGCGCGGACAAGGGCTCCACCCATCACACCGCACCCGATACAGGCGATATTTACATCTAATGTACTCATGCTTTAATTGTACTGTATTCACACGTGCAAGGCAATCGAATCAAAGTCACGCACAATCAAAAAAAATAACTGGTAATATTTATGAAAAGGGTGTAAAATAACAGAATATGGACGCAAATCTTCTGAGCCTCATACAAAATAGACTTGATCCTCTTACTGGCGTATATGAACGTTTTGCCATCGAAGATTTTGCACGCACATTGATATCCAAAAAGCATCCTTTTATTTTCATGCTTGTTGATGGTGACAATTTTAAGAACATTAATGATGGGTATGGTCACAGTGTTGGCGATAAGGTTATCGTGCTTATTGCCCAGAAACTCAAGGCATCCTACAAGGACATTGGTTTTGTAGGGCGATTTGGCGGCGATGAATTTGTGATTATCGTTCCAGATGTGGAAGAATACAATGACACCTGGCAGACCTGCCACAAGGCTTTTGGCGAATTTGAAACTTTTAGCGTGCCAGACTACCCAGCCATTTTTATGACGATTACCATGGGAGTCGCTCGCTATGCAAAAGACGGCAATTGCTACGAAACAATCTTTGAAAAAGCGGACAAGGCTCTCTACCGGGGCAAGCAAAAAGGACGCAGTTGCTTTATCATTTACTTGGACGAAAAGCACAAGGACATAAAGATTCATTCAAGTGACGGTCTTGGTGCAAATTCCATGCAGTTGCACAACACTATTTTTAGTCTGCTGGCAAAATCAGACAACCTCAAAAAAACGCTTCCCTATCTTTTGCAGTTTTTCACCACCACGCTGATGATTGACCACATGGCGGTTCAGGGAAAATTCAGCATGCTTTTTTCGGAGGTGTACGCCCTTTCCCGCACTAAGGAATTTTCCTACATTGACAATGCGCTGATTACATTAAATGTTAATAAGGCTACCTCCATTTTTTACATGAATGACATAAGGCAGTTGACGGCTGTTCATCAGGAAACCCTTATGGAACAATGTGAAAGTCAAGGAGTGTATTCAATTTTTTGTGCAGAAATCTCATATGGAGATACATTTTATGGATATTTGCGTGCGGATACTACAGTTACATTGCGCATTTGGCAGCACGAGGATATGGATTTATTGGTGACGGCCGCAAAGACTATCGCATTGCTGCTGCATTTTCAGGGAAAGACACTGGAAGACTACGCGTAAAAAAGAGGCAGAATGACCGCAAAGAGCTTTAACTACTACGGTTTCGATAAAGATACATACTATGACTGTATCGGAATGATTCGCGCGACGAACAGAAAACATGTATTGATGCTGAATTCATGGTTTTTTATCGTCAATCTTTTCTATCTGATTTTTTCAACCATGAATCTGTTTGGTGTTTCTCAGTCTCGCATCCTTTTTTATGCAGGGTATCTGCTTGCGACCCTTGTCTTGGAGATTCTTTTGCTTGTGGCTCCTCGCTTTACAGAACGCAGAAGCGGACTTATGGTGTATTTTAGTTCGATGATTTTGCTTTCGTATGGCATCCTGGTATCGGTGGCACAACCCTATATGCCGTCTACCGTGTATCTGGTATTGCTTGCCGTGATTGGAATTTCCTATATTGGAAGCATGGTGCGTACCTTTGTGATGACGATTTTTGGCGTGGGATTTTTTGTGCTGACCTCCTTTATGTACAAGACATTTTCCATTGCCTATTACGACACGTATAATGTTGCCATCGTAACAATGCTTTCCCTTGGTCTGCATTACACATTCCAGCACACCCGTATGCAGCAATTTGTGCTCTATCAGAAGGACTTGCAGGTGCAGCGTGAACTGGAAATCAAGTCAAGTTTTGATGCCCTCACTTCACTTTTGAACCGCGGACGTTTTTTCTCTCTTGCCGAGGAGATTCTGAAAAAAGCAGATGAAGAATACATGGTTATCTGCCTCTTGGACTTGGACGGCTTTAAGCAGATTAATGACAGTTTGGGGCATCAGATGGGCGACAAGGTGATTCAAATTGTGGGAAAAACCATGCTGAAGACCCTGGGGCTTGAGACACCTGACAGGATTCGTATTTCTGAGTGGGATTTGACGACGACCCGTTCGCTGGCAGGACGTTTGGGCGGAGATGAATTTATCACGTTGATTCGGGGCAAAAAAACAAAGGAAGAAGTTATTGAGGTCTTGCAGGAAATGCTGCAAACGCTTAATGCAGTGAAGTTTGACGGCTTGGACGGCATTCACGCATCTTTTGGCGTAACGCAACTTTCTGGCGCAGACAAAGACATGGACAGCGCATACAAACGTGCGGACGAAGCCTTGTACGCATCAAAGCGGGCAGGCAAAAACCGCGTCCACTTTAGTGAGGAGGTGCTGATAGTATGATGGGCGCATGGGAATTTTCGGAATATATACTTGTACTCAGTATCCTTTTGCTCGCATTGAATATCGGTGTCTTTGCCTATCGGGTTTTTATTTGTAGGGATGTGCTCTTAAAAAACGAGGGCGGACGCTTTGCTTTTTCGATTCTCCTTTTTATTGGACTGCTGGCACTTTTTGCCCTGAACATTAAGGCGTGTACCTCAGAAGCCCTGTCTCTGGGGTTGGGATTTCCGCTTTTTGTGGGAAGTGTTATGGTTACCCTGCTCTTGCAGTGGGCATTCGGTCAGTTGCGTACATCTGAACGGAGAGCCATGACGGTGCTGGAGACAATTCTTGGCGTGATAGAGGCGGGAGACCCCAATCTGGAGGGACACTCCTTGCATGTGCGGAACCTGACACTGCTTTTGTATGACAATCTCCCGCTGACCCAGCGGTTAAAAATCAACGTGCGTAATCTGGAATACGCTTCTCTTTTGCTTGATGTGGGCAAGCTGGGAGTTCCCCGCAGCATTATCAATAAGTCAGGAAAACTGGAGCCGGAGGAATGGGATTTGATTCGCCGTCATCCGGAACTTGCCGTAAAACTTTTGCAGCCTATAACCGCCTTTGATACCATTTCCAACTGGATAAAGTATCACCATGAACGTGTGGACGGAACTGGCTACTATCATTTGAGAAACGATCAGATTCCGCTGGCTTCCCGCTTGATTGCTGTGGCAGACACCTATTCCGCCATGACAATGGAACGCTCATACCGTGCAACAATGACCCACGATGAGGCGGTGGCAGAATTAAAGCGGGCTGCTGGTTCCCAACTTGATTCTGAAATCGTGCGTATTTTTGTGCATATTCCCTACAAAAAAATTGAAGAGAGCCTGAACGAAGTGCGTACTGTCATGCGTCGCTATGAGGACGGAGATTTTCGTGTTAGGACAGGAGAAGCAAACTGATGAGAAAGGTGATAAAAACAGCGGTCTTTTTGTGCCTTGCACTGGCATTCTTTTCCTGCTCGCAAAAAAACAGTCGTCCAAAAAATCCCGATGCAAAACTTACTCTTGCGCTTCGTGCGGGTGTGTATGCTGATGTCATCAAGAAATGTCTGCCTGCCTTTGAGCGGGAGCATAATGTATGGTGTGCGGTAGAAGAACTGAGTGAGGATGATTTGCACCATCTTGTTGCCGATGATGCAACCAATGAGTCCGGACTATATGACTTGTGCATGGTGGATGGCTCGTGGATGGCGGAATACACGGCAAAGAACATACTGACCAACCTGAAGGAATTTGACTATGACCTTGATGATGATATTATTCCCGCAACAAAAACCATCTGCTATCAGGACGATAAGCTGTATCTTGCGCCTTATTATGGCAATGTAACGGTTTTGCTTTACAACAAGATTATGGTGGCAGAAGCAGGCTATACGCCTGAAAAAATCCGTTCGCTGGAAGATATTGTCAGCATCTGCTCTTTCCATGCAAAACGCCACAATCTGGGATTTATGTATCGCGGTGACACGGCGAATAATATTGTCGTGGATTTTCTGCCCATTCTGCTTTCTTACGGTGGCTGGGTAGTTGATCAGAACAACTTTCCTACGGTGAATACGCCGGAATTCCGCAAGGCGATATACGGCTACATGGAACTGATAGAGACTGGACGCGCTGCAAAAAAGGATGATTTGATTGCAGCCATTGCCAACAAGTCTGCGGCAATGGGAATCGGCTGGCCAGGCTGGTATACACCTGCCCGCAATTCTTCGATGGATTATCTTGCCCTTACCGGACGCTATCGCCATGAGAGTGAGCCGCACAATGCAAATATTTATGGCATTTGGACGGTAGGCGTTCCCCAGAACAGCCTGCACAAGGAACTGGCTGTTGCCTTGCTTGCCTATTTAATGGACAAGGACATACAGAAAGCTACTGTTATGCAAGGCGGTGTACCCTGCCGCTATTCCAGTTTACGTGATAAGGAAATTCTTGAAAAGTTTCCGCAGTACGAGGTTGTCTGCAAGGCTTTGGAAGGCGGTGTGTATCGCCCTGTTATGGAAGAATGGTCTGATTTCTATGCGATTTTGGGTAAGGAAATGCAGGCCATCATTTCTGGTGAAAAAGCAGTAAACGACGGTCTTGAGTATGCCCAGTGGCAACTGGAAGCAAGACTGAATCAGCACCGCCGCCGATCATCGCTACGGTCTATCCGCAAACAAAACTGAGTGGCGGGCGGGGCACGCATGGACGCGTGTTCCTTTTTATTTTCCGCCAAGAACGCGGCGCAGGCAGTCTTCATCAGCAAGAAAGAGGGTGGCTTTTTCGCTGCCGTCTGCCAGATGGGTTACGATGTCTGCCTTGCCGCCGTTTGCCAGAATGGTGGGAATGCCAAAGCCCGCCGCTTTTTCCGCAGCCTGGAGTTTTGTTTCGATTCCGCCAGTGCCGAAGGAATTGGTAGCACCAATGGTAATCTGCTTGCGCAAATCTTCTACGTTGTGTACGGTTTCAATTATCTTTGCCTTGGGATTTGTCTTGGGATTGTCAGTGTATACGCCGTCGATGTCGCTGAACAGAATAAGCAAATCCGCGCTCCAGAGAATTGCCGTCTGTGCGCTCAAATTGTCATTGTCACCGATGCTGAATTCCTCTATTGAAACAGAGTCGTTTTCATTGATGACGGGTACAACGCCTTCGTCTACCAGTGTAAAGAGCGTGTTGCGGATGTTCAGGGAGCGGTGGTCGTTTTCAAAATCGTCTTTGGTGAGGAGCAGTTGGCCGATGTGGATGCCGTGGGCATTGAATGCTTCCCGCCACTTGTCAATCAGTTCCACCTGTCCAATGGCGCACAAGGCCTGACGGTAGTGAATATCCTTGCGCCGTGCCCAACCGCTGATGGTGGAAAGCCCGCCAACCTGTGCCCCTGAAGAAACGATGACAATCTGCTTGCCCTGTTTGATAAGTGCGGCGCATGAGGCGGAAAGATTGCGCAAAAAGTCGTTGTTTATCGTTCCGTCTGATTTTGCCAGTGTATTTGAGCCGATTTTGATGACGATTTTACGTGCTCCGGCGATAGTTTCTTTGATGGTACTGTTTGTACTTTTGTCTTCCATAGCCTTACTTTACCTTACCTGTCCGTCACCGTCAATGAGGAATTTTGTAGTGGTGAGTGCCTTGATTCCCATGGGACCGCGGGCGTGCAGTTTTTGGGTGCTGATGCCCAATTCCGCGCCAAAGCCGAATTCACCACCATCGGTAAAGCGGGTGCTGGCGTTTACGTAGACACAGGCGCTGTCAATCTGAGCCTGAAAGGCGCGGGCGTGGCTGCGGTCGTTGGTGCAGATGCTTTCGCTGTGGTGGGTACTGTGGCTGTTGATGTAGGCGATGGCTTCTTCTATGCCGCTCACGATTTTGACGGCGCACACCAAGTCTAAGAACTCAAAGCCAAAGTCGCCTTCTTCTGCAAGGACAAAACGACGGTCTTTTGGGGCAATTTCTTGTATGGAAGATAGTGACGGTGCGGTGAGTATGTCATACGATGTTTTATCACAGCGCAATTCCACGCGGCCGGCAAGTTGTTGCGCCAGTTTGGGAAGAAATTGGGCGGCTACATTTTCGTGTACCAGAATACATTCAATAGCGTTGCATGCACCCGGCCGCTGAATCTTTGCGTTTTCTGCAATGCGAGCAGCCTTGTCCAGGTCTGCGCTTTCGTCTATAAAGAGGTGGCACACGCCAGCCCCTGTTTCTATGACGGGAACCTTTGCATTTTGCACGACATTCTGAATAAGTTTTGCACCGCCACGGGGAAGCAGGCAGTCAATCTGTCCGACTGCACCGAGAATGGCATCTACATCGCTGTGGTCAGTCTGGGGCTGGCAAAGGGCAACCGCTTCTGAAACACCGTCTTTGCCGGCTGCTTGTAAGCCCTGCTGTATGGCGGCAAGAAGGGCACGGTTTGAGTTGAGGGCGGAAGATGAGCCGCGGAGCAAAATGGCATTTCCGCTTTTGTAGGCAAGACAGAATGCGTCCACAGTGACATTGGGGCGGCTTTCATAAATAATTGCCACAAGTCCCAGAGGTACGCGTACCTGCTTGATGGAAAGCCCGGTGGGGGTATCCCAGCCGCCGGTTACTTCGCCAATGGGGTCAGACTGTGCGATGACCACGCCCATGCTGCTTACAATGCCGTCTATGCGTTTTTCGTCCAGCATAAGCCTTTCTAGCAGGGACTCGCTCATGCCCTTTGTCCGGGCTGCGTCTAGGTCAGACTTGTTGGCGGCGATGATGGCGGCTTTATTTTTGCTGATTGCGTCTGCAACGCAGGTAAGAGCACGGTTTTTCTGTGCGGCGGTGTGAAGCGCAAGAGAGGCTTGCGCTGTGTGTAAACTTTTACAAATCTCGGAAATGTCCATGCCCACATTTTCGCAAAAACAATGTGCTGGGTCAAGCGGTTTTTTGGGGCGTTGCGGGGTGAAAAGCCTAATGTCCTTCCCCGCAGAAAGGGGTATGGGTGAAAGCAAGGCTTGAACCCTAGGGGAAAGGCTTTTCCCCTCCTAGTAATTTGCTAAAAAGAACATGCCGACGAGAAGCACATAGAAACTTTTTTGGTCTGACCAGTCAACGGTAACGGGGAGTTGCTCAAAATACCACCAGAAAATGCCGAATTCGGGGTCGATGCGTAATGCATACTCGCTGAAATCCTTGCTTTTTGCCTGGGAACCAAACATAAGGTAGACGATGTCAGTGATGATTTCGCGGAAAGCGGAGTAGTTTTTTGTCCATTGATTGTCTTTCATGGAAGAACAGAACTGGTCAAGTTTGTAGAGCACCTGTTCCTTGAGGGAAACGTCGTCTTTTTCTACCCATGTTTTTTGCACAAGCAGAATGGTATTTTTTTGGAAACTTTGCAGAAGATGCTGCTCACATTCTTTTTGGTTGTCTTTGTGGCCGCTGAAGGTGCCACCGCCTAAAAATGCGCTTGCTACGGTAAGGGCATCCTGACGAACCTTTTGCACATCATCGGTTGCCAGCATTTCGCCCATTGCATCGACAACTTTTTTTTCAACAAACTCTGTTATTAAATCGTTCCCCATAAGAAACAGATTAGAACAAAACCAAACTTTGTGCAAGCGGTCAGGGCAAACGCATTATAATCCATTCACAAGTAAGACAAAAAGTGCACAGGCGAATGAGTTCCAACAAAAACAGACTACCGCCTGAAGTTCCGCCTGCGGAAGCTTCCGAACCCGTCGCTGAAATGCGCGGTTGAGCGAATAAGAAATTGGACTCGCTCACATGCGTTCGCTCGCCCGCTCAAAGCGATTTCTGCGCCGGAACCGCGTCTCCCGTCTGTTTTTGTACAATTCTTTTGCTTGTCTGCCCTTTTTGTCTGCATGGCAAACGCCTTTGTATGCGCTTGCCATGTGTATCGGCTGGAGGAAGGGAGGAAATTCAGCAAAAAGGCTACCCTTGTAGCGTGTCAAGCAAGCCCCGCGGTTGACTAACAAAGATGTGTTTTCTTTGGATAAAGGTACTATTTTTTCCTGAAAAGCAGAAAAATCTATTTCAGAAAAATTTATTCTGTTTTCATTTATTTCTGTCATACTCCTACCTCCCCTCCACAATCTTAATCTCATCTTCCATAAATTGTGGACTTCATTTTACAATCTCCCAATGTCCGCTATATCCGCTTCCAACATATTTTATATGAGAAAGTTTTGTGATATGCCGCTTGATTGTAATAACACTTTTCCCGCTGAGTTTTGCAAGTTCTTCTGTCGTTATTTTGGGATTTTTCCTTATCTGCTCTTCAATCCAATTATCAATGGTTCCACCTTGAGTATCATCTTGAGTATCATCTTGAGTATCATCTTGAGTATCATCGATTTCCAGTTCAAACTCAAAAGGAATTGTTACCCGCAAAAAGAAATCCAGGAACTCAAAAACCGTTTTTCCGTACCGCTTTGTTACAAGCGGGATTCCGTATCCTGTTTGTTCCATTAAATCTAGGCGAATAAACAATTTTGCAAGTTCTTCATTCACAGGTTTTGAAATGCCTTTGAAGAAATCTTCCTTTGATAGATTTGCAGGAAGCCCACCTGTAGAGATGATTTCCATTCTGTCTGTGTAAACATATATTGCTGGAGGCGTTCCGTCTGCCCAATTGTTATGCAAACACGCATTGAACCAGACTTCACGGAATGCATCGCTGTCAAAAAGTTTTTTATTGTTGCGTACACCCTTTGAAAAGCTGGTTCGGGTTTCGTTTATTACATCAGTGCAGTAATCAAAAGCCTGCTTCATCGCGACGACAAGGCATTTTTCACCGTATTCGTTTCGGAGTGCTATTCCGTCAGCTTTTTCTTTCCCATTGAATCGAACTACTTTGATTGAAATTTCATTTTTATCGGCAAGAAGTTCCGCCATTTTGTTATAGTTGCCATCTTTTGTGAGCAAATGAAAATTCTCTGCAAAAGTCTTTTCGTTTATAGAAAAACCTTTTTCAACAAGCAAAAGTTTTAAGTATTGAAAGGTGGGATTATTTAGACGACTGGGAATTTCAGTAATCTTGACTATTGAATCCAAATATTTATTATGAATAGTATTGATTTGCTCTTCTGTCATTGAACGGCAAGTTGAACCGACACGAACATAACACCCCTGTGAGCTTCTGCCATATTTCTTTATGTAATAAAGGCTTTCACCTTTTCGGACTTTTATTTCAATGATGTGCTTGTTTTCGATATATTTTGTGCCAAGCTCAACAAAAGAAGATGACTCAGGGAGAATCTGACTTTCTATTATATCCGCAATTTTTTTAAGAGATTCGTCAAGTTTTTCTATACCACAAACAGAACCGTCATCATTCACACCGATGTAAATAGTTTCGCCGCCTGTATTCAAGAATGCGACTATTTCCTTTGGAATCGAGTCTGTAAGTTTTTGCTTTAGCTCTGTTTTCTCTGTTTCTGTAAATGTCATCCCTCTACTTTCCCTCCACAATCTTTATCTGCCGCTACCTGAGGATTAGCTTTTTTGCGGCGAATACAACACACATCATTCTTTTCTCTAAAATCATATCATATCACAAATTTTAATCATTTTATAGGGAGATTAGTATGACATACGGCTATATCAGGGTTTCAAGCGACAAGCAAACGGTTGAAAATCAGCGTTTTGAAATCAACAAATTCTGCAAAAACGAGAACATTAATATTGACGGTTGGATTGAAGAAACCATTAGCGGAACTAAAAACTATGATAAACGAAAACTCGGAGAGCTTTTGAATAAAGTACAAAAGGATGACTTAATTATCTGTGCAGAACTTTCACGGCTTGGAAGGAATCTATTTATGATTATGGAAATTCTGCACATCTGCATGAACAAGGAATGTAAAGTGTGGACAATCAAAGATAATTACCGTCTTGGAGATGATATTCAAAGCAAGGTTCTAGCCTTTGCTTTTGGTTTGAGTGCAGAGATTGAGCGAAATCTGATTAGCCAAAGGACAAAAGAGGCTCTTGCACGAAAGGTAAATGAAGGTGTTGTTCTTGGAAGACCGAAGGGGCGAAAAACTTCTCCATCAAAACACAAATTATTTCAGAAAGATGAGATAATCTGTGAACTACTTATATGCGGAATCTCACAACGAAAAACGGCAAAACTACTACATGTAGACAGAAACACCCTTGCGAATTTTATGCAGAAAAGTGAGATTATCTTAGAAAACAGTTTTTTGCTCAAAAAATTCAGGAAATAAAACGAGCGATTTTGTTCAGCAGAATTCGAGTGCCTGTGACTTTGCAACATCTGATAGCTGGGTGATACTTAGCCCGATTGAACAGAGTATTAAGCGGAAAAATGTGTTATCGAGTAAAGTGCTTTTTATTTTTGCCATAGTTTTTTACTCCTGCCCTTGTTAAAACAATCCCCAGACATTACTTTTCTCCCTCACCCGCATTCACTTCCATTATATCCCCAATCTCACATCCCAAAGCTATACATATTTTCCTGAGGCTCTCCATAGAAACATCTTCGCCCTTGCCCATTTTAGCAACGATATTGCTGGTTATTTTTGCCTGACGGATGAGGTCGCTCTTATTCATGTCGCGGTCGATTAGGATTTTCCAAAGTTTTTTGTAACTTGCGCTCATTGTAGTTTTCCTGTTTTGATTTCGGTTTTGAGGTAGTCGTACACGTAAAGCGGTCAAGGTAGTTGAATGCCTGTGTGGTGGAAAGCGAATGTTTTTTTGCAAAATCGCTTACGAGAGCAACGGTGTATTCTATTTTGTCTTTTACGGGAACTTCTGCCATTTTGATTCTCCAACAGCAGATTATACCATGATTCTGTAAATTCTTCCATAAAATCTCACGATATCGGGAGAAAAGCAAAGAATGCGTTAGTTGTTACGATTAAATAATCCGAGAAAAAGTTGTACTCTAAGTTGACGGACTTGGAGAGTCGGTGGAAGGCAGTCAATCCTAGTGAGCTAAAAAGCGCGGGCGTTAGTTTTTATCAAAGCCAGCCATCGTATAACAAGGAGCAGCCTGGGGCAGGATCCCCAGTACTGCGAAAAGGTGGTATTGGACTCGCTTACGCTCGCCCCGCTCAAAGCGGTCTTGTTGCCCCGCTTTCACGGCTGGAAACTTCGTTGCCAATGCCGCCTTTTTGCTGCATTTCCTCCCTTCCTCCAGCCGATACACATGGCGAGCGCATACAAAAGCGTTTGCCCTGAGGAACTTGCAGGGCTTGTTGAGTTTTCTTATGCTTTTCTGTATAATGAATGATACAGTAAAATAGGATTTTGGAGGTTCTTCCTGATGAAAAAACATGTTGTGATGGCCGCAGGTGCATTGCTTGCTGTCAGCAGTCTGTTTGCTTACAATCCGCCTGCTGGCGGACAGAATCTTTTGCGCTATTCTTCTCCTTTTGCTTTGTTTGGCGCAAATTCAACGGCGGGTGGCCCAATCTATGACGTCATCCCTTCATCCATCGTAACAAACCCGGCACTTTCTGCCTTTGAGCAGCGCATTGTGCTTGATTTGGGTGGTACGATTTTCCTTGATAAAAACAAAGAAGGCTCTGGAAATGACAAGGGCTCTGCCTTTCAGCTGGGCGTAACTTTGCCGACACGCTGGTGCGTTCCTACCTTTCTTGCTCAGGGCGTATTTGCACCTCTGCAGGATATGAATCTGGCAAACAATATCCTCTTTACGGCGAATGTGGCAAAGGATATTACCGATAAAGTTTCCGTGGGCTTGGGCGTAACGGGTGGTGGCTACTGGAATGACCATGTCTCAGACTGGCTGCTGGCTGCTAATACCGGCGTCTTCTATCGTCACGGCGATTTCTTCTTCTTTAAGGATGTGCGCTTTGCCTTTACCCTGATGAACCTGGGCAAGATGTTTGGCTCTTCAAAGACTACACAGAATCTCGGCATCAAAGGAACGCCCGATGCAGAAAACTGGCCGGGCATTGCGACTCCCCGTGGCGGCATTTCTTTCCTCGTGGTGGATACAGGCGACTTTAAGATTGGCGGTTCAACCGATGTGGCTTCTCCGGCCTTTCAGGATTTCGTGCTGGACTTGGGTGTTGCCCTGGAATATACAGGCCTCAAGTTTGCCTCATTCAAACTGGCTTCTGCATGGGAATTTGATATGCGTGAAGTTTTTGAAGACCGCAAGAATCTGATTCCTGCGGTGGGATTGAGCGTTAAGTTCAACATGAACACTGGCGCAAGCGAAAGCATGAAGAAACGCGGCTGGCAGGAAAGCGAACTGACGGTAGCCGGTGCATGGCGTAACCTGTATACGGACATCAATGCTATTTCTGCGGGTGCTGTCTTAAAACTGGGTACAGAAGACAAGGAACCGCCGGTTATCACACTGTGGGATGAGGAGAACTAAAAAATGAAAAAGATTGTATTGACCGCTGCATGTGCAGCACTCCTTACGACATCTGTTTTTGCAGAAAAGGGACCGGTGTACATCTCTCCCAACAATGACGGTGTACAAGATACATTGGAAGTTCCTCTGAAAGTGAAAGAAAAACGCTATGTAAAGGACTGGAGTTTTGTCATTAAGAATGAAGCGGGCGAGACCGTTCGTACAATCGGCAACAAGGAAAAGCGTGAAGATAAAGTGACCTTTAAGAATTTCTTTAAGGCACTGGTTACTCCCAAACAGGGCGTTACCATTCCTTCAACGCTGGTATGGAACGGCATTATGGATAACGGTCAGGTTGCCCCCGATGGAACTTACTATTATACATTTACCGCAACGGACGACAACAACAATACTGCTACCACAAAACCGCTGGTAGTTATTGTTGATAATACTCCTCCGGAAGTTGATGTCACTCAGCCTTCTGGTGCGGACAAGATTTTTGGCGAAGGTGCAAAAACGCTCTTTACCGTGCGTCAGACTGGTTCTAAGGAAGATGAATGGGTGGCTGAGTTTATTGACGCAGGCGGAAAGGTCGTATTCACCAAGAAAATGCCGGACAGCGAACCGCTTACATTTGACTGGAACGGCACCAATACTGACGGAGCCCCCCTTCCTGACGGTGTATACAACTACAAGATTGCCGCAACTGACCGCGCGGGTAACAAATCTGCTCCTGCTGGCATTAACAACTTGATTTATTCAGCGGAAAAGCCTGCAACGAATATCGTCATCAACGGCAGCCGCTATTTCTCTCCGGTGGGCAATGGTGCAAAATCAGTGCTCTTTGACGTAAAGATTCCGCTGCCTGATGCCAGAAGCGGCAACAAGCTGTCTAACTGGGCGGTAACGATTATCGGCACTGACGGAAAAGAATACAAGAAATACGAAGGCACTGATAACCCGCCGTCAACAATTGAATTTGACGGTACGGATGACAGCGGAAAGACCCTTGCCGACGGTTCATATCAGGCTGTGGTAACGGCCAAGTATCTGAACGGCTACGAGCCGGATGTGGTAAGGTCTCCAGTCTTTATGCTTGATACTTCTAAACCGGTTGCAACACTCAAGACAAACGGCAGCGTGTTCAGTCCGGATGGCGACGGAAACCAGGACGCTATGGAAATCACTCAGACGGTAATGACCAACAACGGTGCGCCTGTGAGCAATTGGGTTGGTACGGTTACCGATGCACATGGTGCTCTTGTCCGCACATTCAACTTCGGTTCATATCCTCCGGAAAAATTCTCATGGGACGGTTTGGACGGCAATTCTCAGTTGGCTGCTGACGGTGAGTATACGTATAACCTGTCTGCAACTGATGCCGCAGGAAACGAGGCTTCTTACTCAACGTCAAAATTTGCCCTTGATACCAGCAAGGCTGAAATCATGCTGACAACCAGTGCATTGGCATTCAATCCTGCTGGTGATCGCAGTTCAATTCAGTTTACTCCGGTTATGAAGGCAAGCAGCACAATCAATCACTATGCTCTTTCTATCTCTGACGCTACAGGAAAAGAAGTCTACCGTTCAGAGGCTGACGGTGCGCTGCCCAAGAATTTTACTTGGAATGGTCTTGCAAGCGATGGTACAAGATGTGCTGACGGCAAGTACGTGGCATTCCTGGAGACAAAGGCTGCCAACGGTTCTGAGGCAAATGCTCAGACACAGCAGTTTGCAATTGATACTGTCGCTCCCAAGATTGACTTGAAGGCTGCATACACACTCTTTAGCCCTGATGCAGACAGCCGCAAAGATACCCTGCCTGTGGAAGTCCTTGACTGCACTGATGACAACTGGACGGCAACTATTGTAAACAGCAAGAATGCAGTTGTACGCACGATGAGCTGGAACGGCAAGGTTCCGTCATTCGAGTGGGATGCGACTGATGACGCTGGAAACAAGGTGGCTGACGGCAGCTATAAGATGCTCTTTGCTGCAGAAGATGCTGCTGGAAACAAGGCATCTACTGAACTTGCAAACATCGTGGTGGATACCCGCCCGGCAAATGCATTCGTTACGGCAGAATTTGAGGCATTCAGCCCCAACGGTGACGGAAACCGCGATACCCAGCAGTTTACAATCCGCCCGACTTTGAACGAAGGCATTGAGACATGGAAGTTTGACATTGTAAGCGCAGACGGTAAGGTTGTGCGTTCTTGGTCAAATGCTGAGTCTCCCAATTTGCCGGCCACTATTACATGGGACGGACTTGATGATGGAACAAAGAAAGAAGATGGTTCTGTAGAACGGGCACTTGTTGCTGACGGCGTGTACACGGGTAATCTTGATGTTGTGTATGCAAAGGGTAACGAAGTAAAGACTGCTTCTACGGCATTCATCAGCTGCAAGACTCCGCCGAAACTGACGGTCAAGACTGCTACCGAAAGCAATTCTGGCTACTTTAGCCCGGACAATGACGGTACTGACGATGATTTGTTCATTCGTCTGAAGGCTGAGACACCTGTTGGACTGAAAAACTGGTCATTTACGATTAACGACCCCAACGGGCGCAAGTTCTGGTCTACAAGCGGTAAGTCTGCAATTACAGAGCAGATGGTTTGGGATGGTCGTGGTGATAACGGCGAACTGGTACAGTCTGCAATGGATTATCCCTATGTATTTACGGTAACGGATAACCTTGGCATGACCAGCACGGAAGAAGGAAAGATTAACATTGATATTCTGGTTATCCGCGTGGGCGACGTGCTCAAGATGGCTGTTCCGTCAATCATCTTCCGCAGCGACAATGCTGACTTTAAGGTGGAATCTGCACCTGGAAAGAAGGACGGCGTAACCAAGGAACAGGCTGCAAACAATGAGCGCATTCTGAACCGTATTGCAGTCATCCTGAACAAGTTTGACACCTACAAGGTAACGATTGTTGGTCACGCGAACCGCACGACGGACAACGAAGAAGAAGA
>FLNX01000209.1_pt1 | contig 15497 bp, 10 predicted proteins | sample 1140341 | NCBI WGS metagenome assembly FLNX01 (sample SAMEA3878208, study PRJEB12797) | bioreactor metagenome | biome: Moose rumen | place: Sweden | collected 2011-10
GAGAGGGCGAGCAGGTTGGCCGTCGCCGTATTGTTACCGTAGAAGACGGAGTCGGGATAGAGCACGTGGTCGTGACGGGGCGAGGTGCCTCGGCCCACGGTGAGGAACTTGCGGTTGAAAGCCTCAACATACTGCTCACGATAGGTGCGCCACATCGCGGCATCGTCGGCAGCAGCCAGACCGGCAAACTGCTCCAGCAACTGCAGGCAGCGGATGGTGTAGGCCGTGGCTATCAGTGCGCCGTCGGTCTTGCGGGCAGGATCCTGCGAGTGGATCAGTTCAGGCTTCTCAGGCGGCACGCACCAGTCGCCGTACTTGTCCTTGGTGATGATGCCGTCGCGCGTGTATTCCTCTATGATATGGAGCATCCACTTGCGGATGTAGGGATAACTGTCGATGACGGGCTGCGGGTTGCCATATTGCCGCCAGAGCATCTCGCAACAGAACGGGAGGGCAGCAGGCCACGTGACATCGTCGGTGTAGTAGTTCCAGAACGACGGAGCCACATCGGGGATACAGCCGTCGGAGCGCTGTGACTCGCAGATGTCGCGCATCCACTTGGTGTAGAGCCGCTCGTTGCCGAAGAGGAACGACTCGCCGAGGGCGCCCACCGTACGGTCGCCGAGCCAGGGCTGGCGCTCGTTGCGCTGCGGACAGTCGACGGGCATACCTTTATAATTGGAGGCGATGCCCCACCAAGCGTTGCGCACCACCTTGTTGAGGATGGTGTCGCTACAGGCGAAGGAGCCGGTGCTCTCCATCCGGTCAGTTACCAGATGGGCCTTGAAGTCGGTGGCAGGACCAGTGACCTCGACGTAGCGAAAGCCGTGGTAGACGAACGTGGGATGCCAGCGGCGGTTGGTCTGGCCGCAGACGTAGATATCGGTGGAGCGGGCATCGCGGAGGTTCTTGGTGTAGAGCGTGCCGTCATCATTCAGGCGTTCGGCATAGCGAATGCGGATGGTGTCGCCCGGCTTGCCTTGCGGCAGGAAGGACACCCAGCCGGAGAGGTTCTGGCCGAAATCATAGATATTGTTTCGATGCGTGAGGCGTTCAGGCACTTCATGCATTGACATTCCCTCCGTCATCTGTGCACGCAGGGTGCCGGTGGGGATCTCCGTGCGCTCCGCCTGGAGCCACCGGGAATCGTCGAAGCCTACCTTGCTCCAGCCTGGCATCTCCATCCGCGCATCGTATTCCTCACCGTCGTACTCATTGTTGGCACGGATGGGACCACTGGCCGTCACCCGCCATCTCTCGTCGGTCGAGATGCGTTCGGTCTTGCCGTCCTCATACTCGACGATGATGTTGATGCGGCACTTCGGCAGACCGAATGTCACGTTCTTATAAGGTTTATTCTGGCGCATAGCAAACTGGCGGCCATTGCCGAGGACGATGCCGACACAGTTCTTGCGGGAGAGTTGGGCGGTGATGTCGTAGGTGTTGTAGTAGATGGTCTTGCGATAGTCGGAGGGCACGGGGGTGAGTACCGTCTGATTAAGGCATTCGCCATTGACGTAGAACTCATAGAGCCCGAGACCCGCCACGAAGGCCGTGGCCCGCTTGATGGGCTTGTCCTGCAACTGGAACTCCTGGCGCAGATAACGGGCGGCGAGACGAGAGTGCATCCCTCGCTCCTCGCCCGGCATCAGACGCTCCAGACCTATCCAACGGCCACTCCACTTCGACTCGTTGAGCAGTCCGATGCAGAAGCGCTGCGGTTCGCTCCAGGCCGTCTCACCACGGTTGGTATAGACTTTCAACCGCCACGTGCAATGCTGGTTGCTCTTCAGGGCGGGGCCTTGATAGGACACCCAGAGTTGCTGGTCGGAGGCCACCTTGCCCGAGTTCCACAATTCCTTGTCGTCGGTAGAGACGATGATCTGATAGGCCGTCTGTACGACCTCTTTCTTATCTGACGTGATCTGCCACGAGAATCTGGGAGCAACGGCATCGATACCGAGGGGATTCACCAGACCTTCCGTCTTGAGATTTGTAACGCCGACCTTTGCCGACAACAACTGCGGCAAAACAAGTAGGATTAGTAGTAGTCGTTTCATATCGTTGTCTTAAATCGTAATCTCTGCTGAACCGAGGCAGCGATGGTGCTGCTCGTCGTAGATGACGCAGAACTGACCGGGTGCCACGCCGTGGATCTTCTCCTTCGCATGCACAATAAAGCTCCCCTCCCCCGTCGGCTCCAGCGAGGCGGGCAGGTAGCCTGGCGTGTGGCGGATCTTGAAAGTCACCTCACAAGGTGTCTGACACTTTGTGAGGTAGTGGAAGTCGTGAACGGGGAAGTCCTGCTTATAGGCCGTCTCGGGGTCGTAGCCGTGAGAGACGTAGAGGATGTTCTGCGCCACATCCTTCTTCACCACGAACCAAGGCCCGCCGCTGAAGCCCATCCCCTTGCGCTGGCCGATGGTGTGGAACCAGAGGCCGCGATGTTCGCCGATCCTGCGGCCCGTCTCCAGTTCGATCACATCGCCGGGGTTCTCGCCCAAGTAGCGACGGATATAGTCGTTGTAGTTGATCTTGCCGAGGAAGCAGATGCCCTGCGAGTCCTTCCGCTTGGCATTCACCAGATGCTCGCGCTCGGCTATCTGGCGCACCTCGTCCTTCACGTAGTGGCCAATGGGGAAGAGGGCCTTCCGCAACTGCCAATCGTAGATCTGGGCCAGGAAGTCGGTCTGGTCCTTCACGGGGTCGGGACTCGTAACGAGCCACTTGCGGCCTTCCGCATCTGTCTCCGTCTGCGCATAATGGCCGGTGGCGATGAGGTCGTAGTCGTGGCCACGCTTCTCGTCGAAGGCCCCGAACTTGATCAGGCGGTTGCACATCACGTCGGGATTCGGCGTATAGCCCGCCTTCACCTTCTCCATCGTGTATCGGGTCACCTGATCCCAGTACTCGCGATGGCAGTCGATCACCTCGAGGCGGCAGCCGTACTTATGGGCCACCGCCGACGCCATCTCGAGGTCCTCCTCCGAGGAGCAGTCCCATTCCTCGGTCTCTTCCGGTCCTATCTTGATATAGAAACAATCGGGATGCAGTCCGAGCCGCGCAAACTCGTACACCACCACGCTGCTGTCGACACCTCCCGACAGCAAGACTGCTATCCGCTTGTTCACCAATTCGCTTATGTTCATCCTTTTTTGTACATTTGGGTGCAAAGATACGACTTTTTTCTGAAATAACGTTAAAAAACATAAGAAATCCATTGCCGTATGGAAAATAGTGCATATCTTTGCGATATCAAAATGATATCAAACAAACATCAACCATTTAATAATAAATAAGGTATGGAAACGAAGGAGTTTACTTTCAAGGGAACAGTACTGAACGGATTTCTGATGCTGTTCGTGACATTAGGATTATTAGCATTATCAATCTACCTCATCGTGATGGCCATCATCCAACTCGACGGCAGCGACGGCGCACAGGGCGGCTGGCTGCTGGGCGGTAGCATCGCACTGCTCATCGCCGACATCATCTGTATGTGCAGTTTTATGCAGATAGAGCCCAACGAGGCAAGGGTCATCAACTGGTTCGGCAAGTACGCCGGCACCTTCTCCGAGGTCGGCTTCTACTGGATCAACCCGTTCTATGGCGTCAAGAAGGTGAGCCTCCGTGCCCGCAACCTCGATGCCGAGCCGATCAAGGTGAACGACAAGACGGGTAACCCCGTGATGATCGGTCTCGTGCTCGTATGGAAACTGAAGGACACCTACAAGGCCCTCTTCGAGGTGGACACCCAGACGATGGCCGCCAATCCAAACACCGTAGGCAGCGACACCAAGGGACTGATGAATGCCCTCGAGAACTTTGTCCGCGTACAGAGCGACGCCGCCCTCCGTCAGGTGGCCGGACAGTATGCCTACGACGATGAGGACTCGAAGTCGGGCGAGCCGACTCTGCGCTCAAGTGCCGAGGAGATCAACCAGCAGTTGGAGGAGAAACTCGACGAGCGTCTGGCCCTGGCAGGTATCGAAGTAGTGGAGGCTCGCATCAACTACCTGGCCTACGCCCCTGAGATTGCCGCCGTGATGCTGCGCCGCCAGCAGGCTTCGGCCATCATCACCGCCCGCGAGAAAATCGTAGAGGGTGCCGTGTCGATGGTGAAGATGGCGCTCGACAAACTCTCCAACGAGAACATCGTCGACCTCGACGACGACAAGAAGGCTGCGATGGTGTCGAACCTGCTCGTCGTGCTCTGCGGCGATGACTCTGCCCAGCCGGTTGTGAACACAGGAACGCTGAATCACTAAGCAATGCATAATTCATAATGCATAATTCATAATAAATGGCAGAGAAGAAGACAAAGAGTTTCATCCTCCGTGTCGACTCGGATACGATGGACGCGATAGAGGCCTGGGCTGCGGACGAGTTCCGCAGCACCAACGGCCAGTTGCAGTGGATCATCACCGAGGCCCTGCGCAAAGCCAAGCGTCTGCCTAAGAAACGTCAACAAAAAACTGAAGAAAACAATGAATAGGAAAAAAGCCCTGCTATTGATAACAGCATTGCAGACCGCACTGCTGGTCATGCTGATAGTTCTGTTTACATCCCACGCCATCAAACTGACAACGTTCGTTGCAGGCGTGCTTGTTGTCGGTGTCGTATTCAGTGTCATTACCATTCTGGCTATCCGCAAACTTCCACCGATGTAATATGAACAAGAACAATATCAACTTTCAGGTGCACCGCACCAAAGAGGGAACCATCTGCGAGGTAGTGAGCGGCCTGCCTGTGCTCATCTCCCTCATCATCAGCCTCGTGATGCTCGCCAGAAATCCCGAGGGCGCCGCCGCTATGCTGATCCAGACCGTCACCATCGGTTTCGCCATTGCACTGATACTCATCCTGGTCTATCATCCGACCAATTTTAACATCCCCGACGATTCGCCAGCCGAACTGTTCGTCACGACCATCCGCTTCTGCCGCTACGTATCAGTCCTGATGGCCCTTATGTCGCTCGGCATCACCCTTAGCGAATTCATCGGCTTCAACCCAACCCCAGTGATGGCCGGTTTCGGTATCCTCTTCGTACCTCTGCTCTGCTGGTACTTCCATCTATATATTAAGGTAAAATATAAGAAAACACGATGAAACGACTCCTCTTACTGCTCATCACCTGTCAGTTACTGCTGATTCCTGCGCTGGCGCAGAATATCAACGGTACATGGAACGGAGAACTCAATGCCGGCATACAGAAGATTCCGTTGGTGCTGAACCTCACAGCCGACGGCAAGTGTACACTCGACAGCCCGCAACAGGGTGCTAAGGGTATCCCTGCCAATGTAGATTTCCTCTCAGCCGATTCGCTGAGCATCAGCGTCAGTAGCCTTAATGCAGCCTACTCAGCCAAGTTGCAGGATGGCGAGTTGAAAGGCACATTTACACAGAACGGCTTTAAACTGCCTCTGAATCTGAAGCCTGGCAAGAGGGCTGAGGCCAATCGCCCCCAAACGCCCAAGCCACCATACCCTTACGAAACAGAGGAAGTGACCTTCACTAATGCAAAAGCCGGTGCCACACTGGCAGGCACACTGACCCTGCCCAAGGATGCCAAGTGCGTATTGCTGATGGTGACTGGAAGCGGACAGCAGAACCGCGACGAAGAACTCTTTGAGCACAAACCCTTTGCCGTCATCGCCGACTATCTGGCCCGACAGGGCATCGCCACCCTGCGCTACGACGACAGAGCGTTTGGCGCCAGTACTGGCGGAGACGTGACGAATGCCACCACCAAAGACCTTGCTGACGATGCTCTTGCAGGGATCGAGTGGTTGCGCACTCAGAAGCGATTCAAGCGGGTCGGCATCCTCGGCCATAGCGAAGGCGGCACAATCGCCTTTATGCTGGGCGCACAGAAGAAGGTAGACTTCATCGTGTCGCTGGCAGGCACAGCCGTGAAGGGCGACAGCATTGTCCTGGAACAGAACAAGGCGCTGGGAGGACCGATGGCAGCCGGACTGACTATGGAGCAACTCTACGCCTTGCCCGCCATCAAAAAGGCAATCAACGAGAATGCCTGGTACCGCTACTTTATGCAGTACGACCCACAGACGGAGATCCGTCAGATTAAGTGTCCCGTCTTAGCACTTAATGGCAGCAAAGACCTACAGGTTATCGCCACCCAGAACCTGCAGGCCTTGCGGCGCACGCTGCCCAAGCACAAACGTACGCTCATTAAGCAGTACGACGACCTGAACCATCTGTTCCAGCACTGTCAGACCGGCCTGCCCACCGAGTATGGCCAAATCGAAGAAACAATCTCCGAAGAGGTGCTGAAAGACATAGCCGACTGGATTCATACGAACAATTAATAATAATGATTATGGTAGAACTGAAGAATGAACGACTCTCCATTCTCGTTGCAGAGAAGGGAGCAGAACTGCAGAGCATCAAGGATGCCAACGGTAAAGAATATCTGTGGCAGGCTGACCCTAAGTACTGGGCGCGTCACTCTCCTATCCTCTTCCCCATCGTGTGCTCGGTCAATAACGAGATGTATCGCGTCGACGGCAAGGCGTACCACCTGCCTCGCCACGGATTCGCCCGCGATGCAGAGTTTAAGTTGATTGCACAGGGCGAGCGCAAGGTCACCTTCGCCCTCGAATCGTCGGAAGAGACGAAGAAGGTCTATCCCTACGACTTCACGCTCAGCGTCAGTTACGTGCTCGACGACAACAAGATCGGCGTCATCTGGCACGTCTACAACACGGACACCCGTGAGATCCACTTTCAGATAGGCGGGCACCCTGCCTTCAACGTGCCTGATATGCAGGACGGCGAGGAACAGCACGGCTGCATCCGTCTGGACAACGAGGAGCCAATGGACGCGCTCCACAGTTATCTCGACGGCTCGCACGAGATGGACGAGGTGCCGTTCGTGGAGGCGGAGAACGGCCTGATGGAGTTCTCTGACAACACGTGGCGCAACGACTCTATTAAGGTCCACAAGTGCCAACTCCACCGCGCCGAACTGTTAGGCAAGGGCGGCAAGCCGGAAGTGACGGTCGCCTTCAACACGCCCGTCATCGCCTTCTGGAGTCCCTACGGCAAGCAGGCCCCATTCGTGTGCATCGAGCCGTGGTACGGCGTCGGCGACCCAAGGGGCTTCGACGGTGAGTTCAAGGACAAGCCGCTGATGAACCACCTGCAGCCAGGTGCCTCGTTTATGTCGAAATACGAGATCCAGATCGGATAAAGCAAATCCCCGCCGGTTGGCGGGGATTTACTATATCATCAGAGATTCTTCTTCGGATAGAGGGCCTCCCACCAGGAGGGATCATCCTTCAGCCAACGGGCGAACCAGGCCATCTGCGTGGCCAGCCATTTCTCTTTCTTACCGTAGTCAAGGATGTGGTGATTCTCACCTTCTACCTCCACAAGGGCCACGTCACGCCCTAACAATTTCAGGGCTGTGAACATCTGGAGGCTCTCGATGAGCGGTACATTGGTGTCGGCATTGCCATGGAGCAGAAGCAACGGCGTATGGATCTTGTCGGCATTGAAGAGCGGCGACTGGTCTACGTAGAGTTGGCGATGGCTCCAAGGATAACTGTTGGCCATCGAGACCTCACTGTAGTTGTAGCCCCAGTAGCCCTCCCCCCAGTAACTGGTGTGGTTGGCGATGCCGGCGTGGCTGACGGCAGCAGCGAAGATGTCGGTCTGCGTCTGGAGATACTGCGTCATAAAGCCACCATACGAGGCACCCATACAGCCAATCTTCTTGGGATTGATGAAGGGGTGCGCCTCACAGATTTTCTTCGTGCCCTCAATGATGTCCTCGGCAGGGCCACGTCCAGCCGTGTTCACGTGGCGCGAAGCCCACTCCTGACCGAAGCCCGTGGCTCCGCTGGGCTGCAGGATATAGGCCACGTAGCCGAGCGAGTTCCAGTACTGCGGGGCGTAGGGCGACTCGAAGTACCGGCTGACAGGTGAACAGCCGCCATAATAATAGACAATCATCGGATACTGTTTCGAGGCATCAAAGTCCTTCGGCAGATAGAGACGGCCATAGACGGTGTCGCCCTTCGAGTTCGTGAAGTTCCAGTCCTGACATGTGCCGACTTCGGCATCGCCAAGGGCAGATTGGCCGTCGAAGAACTTCTCATTTTTCACTTTTCCCTTCTCATTTCTCATCACGTAGGCCGAGGCGGGTTCCATCGTCTTGTACGACAGATAGGCCAGGTGCAATGAGTGGGCAGCGAGGTCGAAGCGGTAGATATCATCACCCTGGGTAGGCAGTTGCGTGATCTTGCCCGTCTTGGGATTGAGCACGAAAAGGTTCACGTAGTCACGATCCTCAGCCGAGAAGTAGACCTGACCGTCGACAGGCGACCAGTCGGGGCCCCCGCTGATGGAGGGGTTGAAATCCTTTGTGAGGGGCGTCACCTTCTTCGTGGCGATGTCAAAGAGGAACAGTTCATTCTCTGTCATACTCGGCGTAACCGTAGCGGGCAACTGACAACCAATGCGGTTGAAAGCCTCGGGCGTGCCTTGGAAGATGATCTGCGTGCCATCGGGCGAGAAGGTGCCACCGCCAAGGAAGCCCTCACAGACCAGCAGCGTATCCACGCGGAAGGTCTTGGCATCCATCAGCAGCACGTCCATCACCTCCGTAGGGCGCTTGGCCAGACGGGAGTAGGACGAGCCGATCAGCAGTCGGCTGCCGTCTTGCGAAATGTCTTCAAGGTACTCGCCCTTCGAGCCAAAGGTGATGCGCTGGGTGATACCCGTCGACAGGTCGTATTTCATCAGGTAGGAGCGGTCGCGCCAGCCTGGCTGACGGTCATCCATCTCCACCACCTCGAAGACGTCCTTGTCCTCCTTGGGGCCTTTTTCCTCGGCCGTGATAATCAGGTAGTCCTCCGTCGGACTGACCACATAGCGACCCTCAGGGATATCATAGGCAAAGCGGCTGCGGACACCCGTACGGGGTTCCACCTTATATAATACGCGCTTAGTGCCCTCCTTCTCTTCTTCGAGATAAGCCACTGATTTGGGCAACCAGTTGGGATTGCGCGAGGGCTGGGAGATCAGGCGTCCCGTCTTCGTCAAGCGCAGTTCGTAGTTCCAGCGACTGTTACCGCCACGTTCTGTAGTCTGATAGGAAAGACTGACGAACTGGCCGTCGGCTGAGAGCGAGATGCCGCGCACCCGCTTGCCGTCCGTCAGGTCGTGCACCATATAAGGGTGGGCCTTGTCGAGCGTGTAGGCTACGGCCTTGTCAGCCTCTATCACGACGCTGATGGAGTCCGTATCCTTCGGTTCGGCCAGATATTTGATAGCGAAGGTGTGGTGCTCTGGCGCGAGTTTGAGTTCCGTCGAAGCCTCCACATCGTCGATGAATAGTTTGTAGTTCTTCGGGCCTCTCACAGTGATGCTGCCCTTCAGGTAGTCACGGTTGTTGACGTAGAAGGTGAGCATACCCACGCTCCGGCTGTCGGGCAGCGAGGGAATCACCTGCCCTTCGAACCTGCTCGTCGACTGGGCTGTAAGTGCCATCGCACCCATCAGCGACTTATCGTCGAACTTCTTGCCTTGCACGTCGACGGAATCGAAGCCTACGGGTGATGCCACCGCATAAGGTCCGGCAAGATTGAACGCACGTACTTCTGTCTTCTGTTGTGCTGATGCGCCGAGGGCGCAGAACAGCATCGTCAATGTTAAAATGTGTCTCATATCCTTTTTGTGATGTCTTATTTGGCCGCAAAGGTACGAAAAAAAATACAATTCATCATTAATAATCCACAATTATTTACTAATTTTGCAGCAAGAACAAAGCATTGATGCGTATGAAAGGGAAAATCACGGTGATTATCGTCGCCCTCCTTGCAGTGAGTCTGCATGGATTTGCCGACGACAATAGGATCGTCGACGTAACGAAGAACTTCAATTATTGTTGGGGGAATACTGAGCAAATCACAAACAATGCCGACGGGAGCATCACCTACAAGACGTCAGTCTGGGGTGGTCTTGCCTGGTGGGTTGACAGCAGTTGGGAAGAATATGAACGGCTGGTATTCGAACTGAAGGCCCCAACCGCCTGCGCCGTCCAGCCCCTGATCCTGTATGCCGACGGCAATGAAGGCAACTATATGAACGCTGGCATCATGGAGGCTTACGTAGACATAAATCCAAAACTGAGCCACCACGTCAATCAGGTAGCCCTACAGACCGAGAAGGCCACCACGCTCACCATCCTCAGGATCTACCTTGTGAAAGCAGAGGTCAATATGGAGGATGAGCCAGAGGAAGTGCAGGCCGACGAAGACGGCGGCAAACTGGTCATCAACGAACTGATGCAGTCGAACATCGACTGCATTATGGACAACCTAAAGGATTTTCCCGACTCCTGGGTAGAACTATACAACGCTGGCACGGGCACCGTCAATCTGGGTAATTACAGAATCGGCATTACGCCGGATGCCGCAGAAGCCTATCAGTTGCCTGGCAAACAGGTAGAGCCAGGTCAACACCGGCTGGTCTACTGCGACAAGGTGGGAGAGATATTCCACACGCCATTCCGCCTGGAGTCAAGCAAAGGGTGCGAGGTATACCTTTTCAAGGGCAATGAACTGATCGACCAGGTGGCCGGTCTGAAGAAACAGCCCGCCCCCAACATCGCCTATGGCCGGAAGACCGACGGTGACAGCGAATGGGGCTATCAACTGACGCCCTCGCCCAAGGAAGCCAACAACGGTGGCATCTGCGACCACAACCATATCCTCGGCGAGCCCCAATTCAGCGAGACAGGCCGAGTGAGCGCCAGCGCACTCAGCCTCAGACTGACCCTCTCGGTCCCCGAAGGATCGCCCGAAGGCACGGAGATACGCTATACGACCGACGGCACTGAGCCAACCAGCCACAGTCCGCTCTACGTGACACCCATCACAATCAACCAGAACCGAAACGTCACCGCAAAACTCTTCTGCAAGGGTTGGCTGTCGCCACGCGCCACAACCCATTCCTATCTCCATCATCCCCGAAAGGTGACACTCCCCGTGGTATCGATCACCACCCCGGATGACTATCTTAACGACAGCCGCATCGGCATCTTCGCCAACAACACCAGCGACAAGCACAACGACTGGCGCCGCCCCATCAACATAGAACTTTTCACTGCCGACGGCGAGCCAAGCACCATCAACCAACTCTGCGAGACCCGCGTGGCCGGAGCCGCCTCACGAGGAGCGCAAAAGAAGTCGATGGCCCTCTATGCCAACAAACGGTTCGGCACCAAACGCTTCACCTACGAATTCTTCCCCGACCAGAAACCCGGATTGACCGACTTCAAGTCGATCGTGCTCCGCAACGCCGGCAACGACTTCGACTACCTCTATATGCGCGATGCCATCGTCCAGCGCACGATGGCCACCCACACCGACCTCGACTGGCAGGCCTGGCAGCCCGCCATTGTCTATATCAACGGTCAGTACCACGGTATGCTCAACATCCGCGAGCGAGCCAACGAGAACAATGTCTATACCAACTACGACGGCCTCGAAGACGTCGACCTGATAGAGAACTGGTGGGACCTGAAGGAAGGCGACTGGGAGAACTACAACCGATTCAAGGCTTTCTACACGGAAAAAGGACACACGATGGCCGAATACGAGACATGGATGGACTGCGGCGAATTCATCAACCTGATGGCAATGAACCTCTACTACAACAACTACGACTTCCCTGGCAACAACATCATTATGTGGCGCCCCAGGACAGAAGAAGGCCGCTGGCGCTGGATAGCGAAGGATGCCGACTTCACGATGGGACTCTACGGCGACGGCTACTCCTTCAAGATACTGGAGTGGCTCTACAACCCTAACTATGACCCTAACCACAACTGGGGAGCCAATAGTTACGATGCGACCCGCCTGTTCCGCCGACTAATGGACGATGCCGACTTCAAACGCGAGTTTATCGACCGCTGCGCCATCTATATGGGTGACTTCATGAACGAACGGGGCACCTGGTCCGTCTGGGAACCGATGTACGAACAGATCAAGTTCGAATACCCCTATCACCGCAAACTTATCAATGAATGGTGGCCCAACTATAACGATGAACTCACCCACGGTCGCAACTGGATCAAACAGCGAACCTCACAATTCTATACCCAACTGAGCAACTACTACAAATTAGGGACGCCTGTCCAGATGACCATTAGCCAGAATTCCACCGACGACTCCGAAGCCCCGATCCGTTTCAACGGCGTCAGGCTCTCTGAAGGCAAGTTCGACGGCAAGTTCTTCGCCAACAGAGTCCTCACACTCGAGGGCGATACCGAAAGCGGCAGTGTGGTGACCAGCTGGACAATCCGCCAGACCACTGGCAGCAGTACTACGACCACCCGTGTCGACGGCTCCACACTAACAATGCTTATGCCCCAGTGCAGCAACCTCGCCATCACAGCCGACGTAGGCCGAGACCCATCAGCCGTCAGCACACTCACCAAGCCTGGCACCGCCAAAGACGTCTACGACCTGCGAGGTCGCAAGGTGCGTACGGGTACGACATCGCTCGGCGGCCTGCCCCGCGGCATCTATATCATAGGAGGCAAGAAGGTGGTGAAGTAACTCTCCCTACAGACTCTTAGCCCGATGCATCCGATAGCCGTAGATGGCCACCACGAAGAAGCAGAAAAGGGGCAACACGAACGAGGCATTGGTGGCGGGGAAAGAACCCAGTACCGTGCCCTGGTCGATGATCATCGCCTGAAGCGGAGGCAGCACCGAGCCACCGAGGATAGCCATAATCAGACCTGCTGCACCGAACTTTGCATCATCGCCCAGACCGTCGAGGGCGATGCCGTAGATAGTGGGGAACATCAGGGACATACAACCGCTGACGCACACCAGGCAATAGACACCCATACGGTTCTGGAACAGGATGACGCCCAGGGTGAAGACCATCGCCAGCACGCCAAACACCGTCAGCAGCCGCGAGGGACGCGTGTACTTCATCAGCCACGTCGCAATGAAACGTAAGCAGATGAAGAAGAGCATCGCATAGATATTAAAGCGCTGCGACAGCACCTCGGCACTCCGTTCGTCGAGTCCTTCCTCCATAAACACACGCGTACCATATTGGATAATGAACGTCCAGCACATAATCTGTGCGCCCACATAGAAGAACTGCGCGATGACACCCTCGCGATAGTACGGCAGCGAGAAAATGCGGCGCAGGGTGGGCAGGAAGTTGACGTCGGTATTCTTGTCGCCGTTCTTCGGCATCTTCGAGAACAGGATGACTAGGAACATCACGGCAATCACCAGTCCGATGATCAGATAAGGCGATATCAGCACGCTCAGGTCGGCATTCTTCAGGGCCTCAAACTCAGCATCGCCCAGCAGGGCACGCTCGTCGCTGCTCATCGGATTGAGTTTGGCCTGGATAAAGTTCATCGCCACAAACATGCCGATGATGGAACCGCAAGGGTTGAAGCACTGTGCCATATTCAGGCGTCGGGTAGCCGTCTCTTCGGGACCCATCGTCAGGATATACGGGTTGCAACTCGTCTCGAGGAACGAGAGACCACAGGTCATAATGAAATAGGCGATCAGGAAACAGCCGTAGATACCCACCGACTTAGCCGGGAAGAACAGCAGCGCACCGACCGCATAGAGACCGAGACCCATCAGAACACCCGCCTTATAGGAATACTTGCGAATGAAAATGGCTGCCGGGAAGGCCATACAGAAATAGCCGCCATAGAAGGCCACCTGCACCAGCGAACCGTCGGTCACGCTCATACGGAATATCTTCGAGAACGCCTTCACCATCGGGTTGGTGATGTCATTGGCAAAGCCCCACAGGGCAAAGCAGAACGTCACAAGGACGAACGGAATGAGATAACTCACCCCGTCCTTCGCTATCAGAGATTGTTGCTTACTCATCACTCTTCATTATTCACTATTCACTATTCACTTATAAATCGGTCCGAAGTTCTGGCAGGCACGATAGTCGGCACCCTCCTTGTCCATACCGAAGGCATTCCAGGCTGCCGGACGGAAGATGTCCTTGTCGGCGATATTGTGCATACAGACGGGGATACGCAGGATAGCGCAGAGTGTGATGATGTCGGCACCGATGTGGCCATAGGCAATGGCACCGTGGTTAGCGCCCCAGTTGTTCATCACGGAATAGACATCCTTGAAGGCATCCTTCGTGGGATCGAGGCGTGGTGCGAACCATGTGGTAGGCCACGTCGGATCCGTGCGTTTGTCGAGGATATCGTTCACCTCAGGATCGAGGTCGACCGTCCAGCCCTCAGCCAACTGCAGTACGGGGCCGAGTCCCTGAACCATATTCACGCGCATCATCGTCATCGGCATACCGCCCTTCGAGAGGAAATGGGAGGAGTAGCCGCCGCCGCGGAAGTAGTCACGGTCGGCAGGCATCCAACTGGTAGCCTCCAGACAGGCCTTTACGTCCTGTTCCGTCATGTTCCAAGGTTCCTTCATCGTAGGCTGGCCATCGGCTGCGGTCATAGCCCCCGTGGCATCAAGCGTCGTGGCACCGGAGTTAATCAAATGGATGAAGCCCTGTGCGGCCAGTCCCTCGGGGCATTTGCCCGTCACGCGCTTTACGGCCTCGGGACTCCAGTAGGTACGGATGTCGGAGAACATCACGCCGCGATTGGTCAGCAGATGGCCGAAGAGCATCGAGATGCCGTTGAGCGAGTCGTTTTCGGTAGCCAGCACGTCGGCCTCGCGGATGCCGTTCCAGTCGAACGAGGTGCAGAGCATCGACTCGGGGAAGTCGAAGTTCGGTTTGTAGTCCGTCCACTGGCGCTGGCCCTGTACGCCGCCCAGGATAGCATTGTGACCCTTGGCCTCCTCCTTGTAGCCCATCTCGAGCAACCGGGGATTGCCGTGCATCAGATCGCGGATGATCATCATATTCTTCACCGTGAAGGCCCAGTCCTCGTCCTTCTCCTCGCGATTCTTGCCCTTGCCCTTGCCGTTGAAGGTGGTCATCGGCGTACCAGGGAAGAGCGGACGGTCCTCGTTATAGTCGTGGCCCTCCTGGGGCTTGCAGTACTGCTCCACCCACTTCATCGCCTTCTCAAACTCCTCGTGGTCGTAGATGCCGAAGTCCACGCGGCGCAGGATCTCCACCAATTCCACATACTCCGTACGCATACCGAGGTAGTGCTGCATAAAGTCGGCATCAACGATCGAGCCGGCGATACCCATACAGGTATTGCCCAACGAGAGATACGACTTGCCACGCATCGTGGCCACAGCCTGTGCCGCACGGGCAAAGCGAAGGATCTTCTCTGCCACATCAGCGGGGATGGTGTTGTCGTCGAGGTCCTGCACGTCGTGGCCATAAATGCCAAAGGCAGGCAGTCCCTTTTGAGCGTGGGCAGCCAGCACGGCAGCCAGATAGACGGCACCTGGGCGCTCCGTACCGTTGAAGCCCCACACGGCCTTCGGATAGTGCGGATTCATGTCCATCGTCTCCGAGCCGTAGCACCA
>FLNX01003173.1_pt1 | contig 15491 bp, 10 predicted proteins | sample 1140341 | NCBI WGS metagenome assembly FLNX01 (sample SAMEA3878208, study PRJEB12797) | bioreactor metagenome | biome: Moose rumen | place: Sweden | collected 2011-10
AATGTGCAAAAAATAAGTTGGTACAATGTAGGAGGTCACGTGTCCTCACGTGACACCAGTGCCGGGTGCGACGTGAGGACACGTCGCCTCCTACTCAGCCAAGAACAAAACGTACCAACTTATTTTTTTACGACTACTTCAACCAACAATATTACCTATTTATTTCTACGGAGTAAAAGGAGAATAGGCGGTTCACTTCTCCTTAAACGTCTACAACTCCGTAGAGATAAAATAAGCTCTGAGCCTCAATGCCTCTGTGGTGAATAATTTTGGAAATGATATTGCAGTTGACCTGATTTTTGGTAGCAAACCAAATAATTCCTCTCTTTTTTGCAGATTTTTTCTTTCTGTGGAGCCTATTTACAAATAATATTTGTAATTTTGCAGCCAAGTACCGTCCAATCGTCGTCGCTCGAGCTTGCTCGCTTATATGAACGAAGCGAGTCTTAAGAACGACGCTCGCTGCGGCGTGTTCCCTTGGGTGCAGGGTGGCGGTATGACTTCATCAGCTGACGCAAACATTGCATAACGTATGGCCAATAACACGAACCTCGGCGCTGCGAAGGCGGCAAAGAACGATGAGTTCTACACGCAGTATGCCGACATCCAGAAGGAGGTGAACGCCTATCTGGAGTACAATCCTGACACGTTCCGTGACAAGACGGTGCTGCTGCCGTGCGACGACCCGGAGTGGAGCAACTTCACTCGGTTCTTCGCACAGAACTTTGAGCGGCTTGGACTGCGGAGGCTTATCTCGACGAGCTATGCCGTAGAGAGCAAGAAGTACAAGAACTACCAGCCTACGCTGTTCGAGACGGAGAGCCCTTGGTATGATGTGGACAAGACGCGCATCAAGGGCAAGATATTCGAGCTGACCCGCGACACCAACGGCAACGGACGGATAGACATCGATGACCTGGAGTGGCACTACCTCGAAGGTGACGGTGATTTCCGCAGCAAGGAGGTCTGTGCCCTGCGTGATGAAGCAGATATTATTGTGACGAATCCGCCGTTCTCGCTGTTCAGGGAGTTTGTGGCGTGGATTATGGACGCTAAAAAGGATTTTCTGATTATCGGGAACAAGAACTCTATTCACTATAAGGAAGTTTTTCCGCTCATTAAGGACAATCGCTTATGGGTAGGATATACCCCTATGGGTGTTGATATGCTATATGGGATTCCATCTGGCATGGAAGTTTACTATCTTGATACAGAAAAAGAAGGGAGTAAGTATAAGATTATCAACGGCAAAGTTTTCGCACGTGCAGCTGGCGTGTGGTTTACAAGCCTTGAGCACGGTCGTCGCCATGAGCCAATGAAACTTATGACAATGAAGGACAATATTCGTTTTGGAAATAACAAGACGTTAAAAGAACGAGGTTATGTTCATTATGACAATTATGATGCAATAGATGTTCCTGCTATTGAATGTATCCCAAATGACTATGACGGAATTATGGGTGTTCCTGATGCATTCTTAGGAAAATATTGTCCTGAACAGTTTGAAATAATTGGTCTTGGTGCTGGCGACCTTGCTAAAGAAATAGGTATTTCAAAAAATTATCGAGGCAGAACGGATTTAGCATACACAGACCCGCAAACAGGTAAGCCCTCTTGCCCTTATTCTCGAATCCTCATCCGCAAAAAACAATAGCACATTATTGCCAATTCAGAATATTATCGTATTTTTGCACCAGAAATATAAAAACAAAGAATGAATGGAGATAAAATTGAACGACTACCACAAGAAGGTGAATGCAGAAATGAGAGCCAGCGTGACGTTCTGGATGCAGCATCCGAAGCCGCGCGAAGAGTGCTTGAAGAGATTGAGGCTCTTGCGGGAACAACGTCTTGCAAATCTGTCCAACTGGTAAGGCTCCGACAATGGGCCAGGGAACAAGGTTGCTGGTTTGACGACCGCAGCGCGTTTGGCGAATTCTTCGACCGTGGTTCGGAGAATGAGGCTTACCCAGTAGGCGGCGACGGCCATCTGTACTTCATCGACACCATCATCTATCCTGCCGACACAGGCGGCTACGACCTTTATAAGAGTTTGTCGCCACACTATTTCCAAGGAAAAATGCAATCAGAATGAAATCCCAATCAATATGACACCGACATTAGTAACCGACTGGACCATTGGCGACCTATAGAAAGGTTAATAATATAAAAATGGATAAAACTTTCAGACGGTTTTGTTGCGTAATTTGCGAACAAGCATTATCTTTGCACCTATCAAATAGTAAATCCACATGTCAGACGGAAGTTTTGAAGTAGTATTGTTGGAAGAAGCGCGAGAATACGTTTTTAGCCTGACGCTCCAAGCGCAGAAAAAGATTTATTACAACATCCAGAAAGTGTCGGGTGGTGTGAAAGATAGTGAACTGTTCAAGAAATTGGATGGTTCTGACGACATTTGGGAATTGCGTACCAAGTATGATGGCGTGGAACACAGACTGCTGGCTTTTTGGGACAGAACAACCAACAGCCTTGTTGTTGCGACACACGGCTTTGCCAAAAAACGCTGGGGTGAGCCTCACAAGGAAATTGCCAAAGCAGAGGAGATTAGAAGGAAATATTACGAATCAAAAGACGAATAACTATGGCTATGAAAGTTTATAAGATGAGCGAAATTCTTGACACGCAAATCGGGCCAAAGGGGACACCCGAACGTGACGAGTTTGACAGGAGAGTGGCTGCCGACATAGAAGCCTACAAGGTGGGGGAAGCACTGAGGCAGGCACGGCTTGCAAAAAACCTCACACAGGAGGAGGTGGGTGAGCGTATGGGGGTAAACCGTGGGCAGGTGTGCCGACTGGAAAGCGGACGGAGCATTACCTTGGCATCAATGATGCGGGTTTTCAGAGCATTGGGCGTTGAGGTGACACTCGACATGAAAGGTATAGGCAGGGTAGCATTATGACACCGACATTAGTAACCGACTGGACCATTGGCGACATCTGCAAGGGCTTCCAGTATAACGAATACGAAGGGAAGGGCCTGTACGGTCTCTCTGGCAGGCTGACTATTCAGCCAGAGTTCCAGCGCCACTACCTGTATGCTGAGAATGGAGGCAAGAAAGAGGTAGACGTGATACGGTCTGTGCGCAACGGCTACCCCTTGGGGCTTATCTATTTCTCGAAGGTGGGCGCCGACCGCTACGAGGTGCTCGACGGTCAGCAGCGCATCACCTCGCTGGGGCGGTTCATCACCGAGAAGTTCGCGTGGATTGACAGCGACGGCCGCCCTTGGTACTTCACGGCACTGAACAAAGACGAGCAAGAGAAGTTTCTGAACACCCGGTTGCTCATCTACGTCTGCGAGGGTACGGAGAAGGAAATCAAAGACTGGTTTCGCACCATCAACATCGTGGGCATTCCGTTGAACATTCAAGAAACGCTCAACGCCGTCTATAGCGGTCCTTTTGTGAGCAAAGCAAAGGAGGAATTCTCTAACTCCAACAACACCAACATCAATAAGTGGAGCAAGTTCATTCCTGGCACTGCCAAGCGTCAGGACTTCCTGCATACCGCACTCGCCTGGGTCTCCAAGGATACGGGCGACTGCAAGCGCATAGAGGACTACATGTCTGCCCATCGGGGCGATACGGACATCAACGAGCTGAAGGCCTACTTCACCTCCGTCATCGACTGGATCACCTCCGTGTTCGACTTCGCCCCGGAAAAGGAGATGTGCGGTCTGAAGTGGGGAGAGCTGTACGAACGTTTCCACCACACGGCCTACGACCCCGCGGAAGTAGCCGCGAAGGTGCGCGAGCTCTACGAAAGCTTCTATGTGAAGGACAAAAAAGGCATCTACGAGTATATCCTTGACGGCTGCCAGAACACGAAGCTGCTGAACGTCCGCGTGTTCGACGAACCGACCAAGAAGGCCGTCTATGCCCGCCAGACGGCAGCAGCCAAGGAGCGAGGTGAGTCGAACTGCCCCTACTGCGCCATCGGCCACGATGCCAACCACACCAAGATTTGGGACTTGAAAGACATGGATGCCGACCACGTGACGGCCTGGAGCAAGGGCGGCGCAACGGATATGGAGAACTGCCAGATGCTGTGCAAGAGCCACAACAGGGCGAAAGGGAACAGATGACTAAAATTAGCGGAAAGGCTTATAGTGGGTCTCGTCGGCAATACGGAAGAGAGCCTTGTCGCCTTGGCTGTCGCCAAAGGCAATAATATAGTAATCACTGAGGTCGGGAATGAGGGTACGAAGCCTGCGCACCTTCTCTTCGCCGTAGCAGTTGGGAGTGGCGAACCGCCCCGTCAGCCGTCCATCCTTCACCTCTATCTCGGTGCCGATGATGCCCCCCTTTTTGGGGGCTTCCAAGAGGGGGGCCACCCACCGGTCTATGCTGGCACTCACGATGTATACGGGATGACCACCGTCAAGCACCTGCCGCAGGGTCTGTATGCCTTTAGGCCGCAGGATATGAGCGAAATCCTCAGCGAACAGTTCGCACCACGTGTTGAACTCCTTTTCGGTCATTCCCCGAAAGAAATGGCGAAACACCCGCTCCTTCACCTGACCATTGTTCAGCACATGAAGCTTCATCAGCACCAACAGCGGGGCGAAGAGCAGCATTCCCAACCAGAAGGTCCACTCCCCCTTTGAATAGCGTATGAAAAGCAGCAGCGTATCGCGCGTCGTCAATGTGCCGTCGAAGTCGAAAACATATACTTTCTTGTCCATGAAGCAAAGTTAGCAATCAATAGAAAAACAAATTATTTCTCTTTTACAGCCTTCATATATTCAGAGGGGAGCATGCCCACATTCTGCTTAAAGGCTTTGGTGAAGGTTACTCGTGCCTTGAAACCCACGCTTTCGGCTATGGCATCGATGGTCAGTTTGCCGTATTGTTGCATATCTTCCATTCGTCGGCAGGCTTCCCTGATTCGATACTGGTTGAGCAGGCTGGTGAACGACATGCCGAAATGGCTGTTGATGGCTTGTGAGAGATAGGTGGTGTTGGAGTCGAGCTGTTCGGCCAGATTCTGTAGTGTGAACGAAGGCTGGCAGATGTCGTCAGTACGGTTCATCGCCTGTTTTATCTTGTCTACCAGTTCGGCCATCTTCTCCTCTTTGAGCTGCGTGCCTTTTTGCTTTTGGTCGGGGCTTGCAAATCCCCTTCTACGATTGCGAATCCCCTCCAACGTGTCCGTTTCCATGCGTATGATTTCCTTCATCTGATGGTAGAGTGCCTGATTTTTCTCTTTGAGCAACCTGTTTTTTTTGCTGATGAAGAGAGCGAACGTGCAGAGGAGAATGATGATAGCGATGGCAACGAAAAGGAGGATGAGCTGTTCGTGCTTCTGCTTTTTTATTTTTCCCACCTCGTTGTTCACCTGATGCAGGTCGTGGTTGAGCTGTGCCGGAAGGAGGCCCACGACGCTGGCCGTGAGTTTTTCCTTTTCCTCGAGATAGGCTATTCTCATGCTGGCGGCCTCGTCGTGCTTGTCTAATTTCTCGTAACATTCTGCCTGCAAGAGGAAAGTCTCTGTGCGTATGTCGGTCAGGTCGTGAAGGCTCTGCATGTCGAGGATATGCCTGCCGATGGCGAGTGCCCCCATGTAGTCGCCTTGCTGAAACCTGACGGTGGCTTGGCACATATAGACCATATACCGCTCACGATCGCAGTCTGTTCCACGGCCGAGAGTTCTTTCCATCTGGGTGTAGAGAGCCATAGCCTCGTCGTAGTGATGATCAGCCAAAGCGATGGATCCCTGCATGAAATAGCGTGCCAGCAGGTAGTCGGTCGTATGCTGCGGTATGCTGTCGTTGAGCAGAGGAGCGATGTTATGGTGCAGCTCTCTGTCGATGCTATACGGCATATCGAGCACACCGAGATTGATATAGCTGGCGATGACCATATCCCAGAGCTGCTGTCTGCAAGCCTCGGCGAGGCATTGCTCATAGTATTGACGGCTACGTCGCTGTCCGCCGTCGGTCGGGAAGAGAAATTCGTAGAGATTGAAGAGATTTCCCAGATTGAGGAGAATGTAAGGCTGCATCTCGGTATAGCCGATGGCACGGCTGATTTCGTCGGCCATCATGAGATTCTTGTAAGCCTCATTCTGATTGCCGAAATAAGAGGTGTTCAGCACCCCCATCTCGTTGAGCGCTCTGACGAGCAGCCGTTTGTCGCGCTCGGCTACAGTCCCTCCCCTCCAACGGTCGGAGAATCGCTCTTCGATAATGCTATAGCATATCATAGCACTATCGATATACTTTCCCTCCTCCTGGAAATGGTCGCCCATATTGAGCAGCTCCTCCGTGGGCTTATTGAGCCACAGATAGTAAGCCTGTGAGGAGTTGGCAGCCTGGGCCTGCTGGAGCGAAAATGGCAAATTCCCTCCAACGAAGAGGAAAAGAACAAGCCACACCACTGATCGTTGTTGTTGTGTATTCATGCCGCAAAGGTAGTAAAATTCATCAAAAAACCACACAAAGAATAGCTAAATTTATAAATTTTAATAGCACCAGGGGGCTCTTTGCATATCATTTCATACAAAAAGACCTAATTTTGCAGAAAAATTCTAACAACCAAACCTATGAGTATCAAAAAGTTTATCTGTGTGATTGTGGCATCAGCAGCCTTGTGCACATCGTATGCCAACACCTCCCACCTTGGGGGGGATAAGAGAGGAACATCCGGCCAGCGGAAAGCCTCTGTGGTTAATTATAAAAAGGAAGCCAGCATAGAAAAGCTGTCCCGTATACTGCAACACCGTTGCAGTCAAAAGGTGACCACCAATAAACGTTATCCAATAACCAAAAACAGTTATTCAATAGAAAGGCAGGGATGGGGGAAACCTGCTCACCCCTCACATGAGAGGGGATTTACAATCCCCGACCTCTCAGACCTCGACACCCCCTCCACCTTCGAGGGTGCCCTGCTCTACAGCGACATCTGGGAAGATTACTACCATCCCTACGGGGTGGCAACATTCCAAAACGAAAACCCCGTGACGTTTAAACAGGTGTTTGAGAACGAGGAGCTGCCCCAGACGGGCGGCGGCTTCTTCACCGAAAAGTATTACTTTATGACCGCTTATAGCGAAGACTTGTGGTCGGGCGAGCTGACGGCCTACACACTGGTCTACGAGAAAAATTCTTGGGAAGAAGTGTTCGAGATGCCACAGGACATTACCGCCCTGGCCACCGACCTGTCGTATGATGCCATCGACGACGTGGCCTACGGTTGCTTCTACTCCGAGAGCGGCGAAGGCGTGGACTGGGGCTACATGAACATCCACGACCTCAGCGTCACCCACATCGCCCCGCTTGCGGGCCAACTCATCGCCGTGGCCGTCAACAACCGTGGTGAGGCCTACGCCGTAACCAACAGCGGCTACTTCGTGAAGGTGGACAAGAAGACAGGGCAGCTGACGCCTATCGGCCATACAGGGCTGACACCCGCCTACCTGCAGTCGGCCACTTTCCACGACGACGGCACATTCTATTGGGCAGCGAGCTTAGCCGACGACAGCAGCGGCCTCTATACTGTAGATATCAGTACGGGGCAGGCATCGCTCGCTGCTCCTTTCCCGAACAACGAAGAGGTAGTGGCTCTCTATGCCCGACCTGACGCCCCGGCAGGCGGAGCTCCTGGCTCGATGGACGGACTGACGCTCTCGTTTGCCGACGACGCCCTTTCGGGCATCGTGGAATTCACCGTTCCAACGAAAACGGCCGACGGGAACGACCTGGCCGGATCGGTTCTCTATGCCGTGACCGTTGATGGGGAAGAACTCGCAACGGGCAGTACCTCGGCGGGTGAGCATGTGCAAGCTATCGTCAACGTGGCTCATGCTGGCTACCACTACTTCGTGGTGACGCTCAGCAACGACGAAGGAAAGGGCTATCCCGCCTCGCTTCGCCAGTGGGTAGGCATCGACGAGCCGCAGCCAGTAGCCAATGTGGTCTTGGCAAAGACGGGAGACAGAGAAGCCACCATCACCTGGGATGCGCCTACAGCAAGTGTCCACGGCGGCTACTTCTCAGCCGATCGCTTATCCTACAATATTACCCGTCTGCCCGACGGCAAACAGGTGGCTACAGGACTGAAAACCAACACTTTCATAGATAATGTCGACATCACCGGCCAAGCTCTGGTGCGCTACAGCGTCACCGCCTTGGCCGACGATGTGGAGGGACAAGCTGTCACGTCGAACGGTATTGTCTTCGGCGATGCCTTCGAGGTTCCCGTCCTCTTCTCTTTCGACACCGAAGAGGAGTTCAACATCTTTACCATCATCGACAACAATGAGACCCCATCGCTCGACAGCGGCAGCTGGCTCTACAGTCCCAGCGGACAAGTGGCTGGCTACAATACAGGCACCAAGGACGGCGACGACTGGCTCATCACGCCGGGAATCACGTTGAAAGCCGACCGCCAGTACATTTTCCAGTATAATGTGCTGTGCTACAGCGACTATTGGCCCGACGAATACTCTGTCTATATGGGCAATGCCGCCACCGTAGAAGGGATGACCAAGCAGTTGCTGCCAAAGACAACCATCTACTGGGATGAATTCCGCACCATGACCTTCACGATCACTGTGCCCGAAGATGGTGTCTACTACTTCGGCTTCTATGCCACAAGCGAAGCCGGCGGTGCATTCTTCCTTATCGATGATATCAAGGTAGAGGAGGGACTTGCCATAAAGGCTCCCGCCGAGGTTACCGACCTGACGGTGACTGCCGGTGAGAACGGTGCACCATCCGCCACCGTATCTTTCATCGCACCTGAAAAGACCGTCGACGGCAAGATGCTCACATCTATCACCAGCATCGATGTCAAGCGCGGCGATGCCGTGGTCAAGAGTTTCGACGCTCCTGAACCCGGCCAGCGGCTCACGTTCACTGAGAACGACCTGACTACGGGCATGACCACCTACGAGGTGACGGCCAAGAACGCCCAGGGCACGGGAGCTACTGCAAAAGCCGAGGCTTGGGTTGGCATAGACTATCCCACAGCTCCCCAAAACGTGAAGGTAGCGCTCAATGCCGACGGCCATCCAGTCATCACGTGGGAACAGCCCGAAGGGCGCGGCATGTACGGCGGCTACGTGGACAACAGCAATCTAACATACGCCGTCTACAAAACCTCCACGGGCCGATTCCTGAAACAGGATATCAATACTAACTCCTACGTGGACGAGAGTGTGACAACCGACAACACAGGCGACCAGAACCTCTTTGAATATGCCGTATTCGGAGAATCAGTCCAGGGATTGGGCTATCCCGCCACAGCTTTTTGTATTGACGGAGCTAACTATGAGATGCCCTTCGCCGAGTCGTTTGCTGGCTCTAAACCCACCCACTTCTGGGGGTTCTATGGTACCAATGGCGAGTCGTGGAAGATTGGCGACGACTGGTCTTACTATTCGCAGGATGAGGACGACGGGCTGCTGGCTTACCTACCCAGCGTACCGGGTTCGGAGGTGACTGCCTTCTCCGGCAAGATTGCCATCAAGGGGGCGCAGAACGCCGTGCTGAGTTTTTATCTGAACAAGATGAGCTATGAGAACAACGGCTTCTTCGAGACCAATCCCGACGACGACGAACTCTACGTGCAAGTAGCTGCCGACGGATTCAACCTGCAGACAGTACATACCATCCGCATGAAAGACATCACCAAGTCGGGCTATCAGCTTTATCAGGTGCCGCTCGCTCAGTTTGCCGACAATGAGTTCATCGTCATTGCCTTCACGCAACATGCTGCCAGCGACCAGACGCCCATCATGCTCGACAATATCAAGATAGACAACTTGCTCACCACCAACCTGTCGCTCGCTGATGTCAGTGCCGCAGAGAGCGTGGAAGTGAACGAGTCTGCCAATATCACCGTTACGGTGAAGAACACAGGACTGACCGACGTGAACGACTATACCATTGAACTCTATCGCGGCGAAGAGTTAGAGCAGAGCAAGACGGGACTTGAACTGGCCAGCGGCAGCACAGCCACAGAGACATTTGAGTTGGAGGCACTGCCTTCTTGGGGCAAGACGGAGACCTTCACCGTGAAAGTGGTCTGCGAAGCCGACGAAGACCTGGCTGATAACACGTCTGACCCCTTCACCCTCACCGTCGTTCGTCCAGACATGCCTGCTCCTACTGATCTGGCCGTCACCACAACCGACGATGCTGCAGTCTTCACATGGAACGCTCCCACAGGGCTGGAACCTCAAAGCGAGGTGGTCACCGAAGACTTCGAGAGCTACAAGCACGGCGACCGCACATACGGCGACTGGACCTGCGTGGACAAAGCCCTCTTCGGAGAATACGGTATCATCGACATTCAGGACGCCAGTGGGGATGATATCGACTTCCCCCATTACGACGAATGGCAGGCCTTTATGGTGTTCAGTCCCGCCAGTGCCTTCATCGACATCGACAGCAACCCGCAGTGGGCACCCCACAGCGGCAAGCGCATGCTCATCAGCATCTGCGACTATGCTAACAGCTTCGGCAGCACCTATCGCAACAACGACTGGCTCATCTCGCCCAAGCTCGACGGCTCGGCACAGACCATTTCGTTCTATGCACGTACAGCCTCAGCCACAGAGCAAAAAGACTACTTAGAAGTGCGCTATTCAACAACCGACAACGAGACCACCAGCTTCCTGCTCATCAGCGATGGCAACATCCAGCTACAGAATGAGTGGACACGCTATGAGTTCACCCTGCCTGAAGGCACGCTCTACTTTGCCTTGCGCAACAACACGGATAGCGGTACAGGCATACTGGTAGACGATATTACGTACTGTCGTGGAATAGATGCTGCCGAGCTGACGCTCTTAGGCTACAACCTCTACTGCAATGGCGAACGTGCGAACATCGATCTCATCACGGAGACTTCCTACACGATGGAAAGTCCTGCTGCCGGCGACTATACCGTTACTGCCGTCTACTCCATCGGTGAATCGGAGCCGTCTAATGCTGTCCGCTTCGGTATCAGCACCGGAATCAACCAATTCGTTAATAGTAAATCGTCAGATAGTAAATACTTTGACCTGCAAGGACGACGTGTATTGAAGCCCGTTGAAGGACAGATATACTTGCATCAAGGCAGAAAAACAATCTACAAGAAATAACATCTATAAAACTTATCAATGATGAAAACAAAACTATCAATAATTATGGCAATGGCAGCACTCATGCTGCTGTCATTGCCCGCACAGGCCGCCGAAGTGACGGACGACTATGGAGTCATCACCTCGCCTGCCGATGGTGTTCACAAAGTCTACAAACGTTCTGGCAAGGCCTACACCTACAGCAGCGACAACGCCCAGAACCAGAGCGGCCGGGTGGAGATTGTGGAGTGCGAGGACGGCACGGTCTACATCAAAGACATCGTCTCGCTCTTTGCCAACAACACCTGGGTGAAGGGTACCAAGAGTGGCAACACCATCACTGTGGCTACGGGCCAGGCGGTTTATGGCGAAGAAGACTCCTGGGGCTGGAGCACCTATATCTACGAACTGAAATGGGGTTCGAGCACCTACAATGAGTGGTATGAGGAGTACACCAAAACAGTAGATACCTCGAAGACCGAGATTACCTTCACCGTGAGCGACGATGTCATCACGCTCAACGGCTCCAGCGAGGACAGCTACATCGGCATCTTCCGCAGGACTGACAGCGGTAGCAGCTATACCTTCCGCTATGGAAACTACTCAACGGTCTGGACCCTTGATGCAGATTACGAGCCAGCTTCGACCGACCTGATCGAGGCACCCGCCGGACTGACCACCGAGACCTGGTACACTACCTACACATCAGGCAGCACGCCCGTGAAGCGCAGTGTACTCGTCGGTTTTGCTGACGAGAGCGTCTACATCCAGGGGCTCTTCACCGACTTCCCCGAGGCTTGGATCAAGGGTACCATCAGCGGCACCACCGCCACCTTCAAGGCCATGCAGTACCTCGGTCAGAAGAGCAGCAAGGACTGCTGGCTGACGGGCGAAGACCTGAACGACCTGACTATGACCTATGATGCCGACAAGCAGAAACTCACCGCCGACGGTGCTGTCTATGCCACCAACTCGGAGGACAAGGTGAGCGCCGTGGCCACCTATACCGACGTGGTGCTCTTTGCTGAGGACGAGAAGATTGACGAGCTGCCCTACAACAATGCCCTCTCGACGGGCAGCGATTACCTGCAGTTCAGCGTCATCGATGCCAACAGCGACAACAGCACATGGAGCTATACCTCTTATGGCGTGCGCTACAGCTATAGCGGCAGCAACGCCGGCGACGACTGGCTCATCTCGCCGGCCATCAAGCTTGAGGCTGGCAAGCTCTATCACTTCGCCATCGATGCAAAACACGGGGGCTATACCGAGAAAATGGAGGTAAAACTGGCAACGGCTGCTACAGCAGAGGCTCTGTCGGCAGGCACAAGCGTTCTCGCCTCAACCAGCATTACTTCTAATAGCTATAACACCTACGAGAACGAGACGGTATCCGTCAATGCCGATGGCTACTACTACTTTGGCATACACGCCATCTCCGATGCCGACCAGTACTACCTCTACGTAGCCAACTTCCTCGTGGAGGAAGGTGCAGCCGCCACGGCGCCTGCCGCCGTCAGCGACCTCGTTGTGGCTCAGGCTGGGGGTGAGCTGGCCGCAAACATCAGCTTCACCGCTCCCACGAAGGACCTGAACGGCGACGACCTGTCCGCCAACCTGACGAAGATTGAGATTCTGCGCGATAACGTCGTCATCAAGACCTTTACCGACGTAGCCAAAGGTGCAGAACTGAGCTATACGGACGCCGACGAGAATCTGACCTACGGCTCGCACACCTATCAGGTGCTGCCCTACAACGCCACCGGCGCAGGCCAGAAGAGCGAGGCAACCGTCTTCCTGACCGGCACGCTCGTCACGCCTCCTGCCAGCATGGAGACCGCCACATGGAACGTCAAGTATAATACGAATGTAAAGACCACCGCTACCGTCGGCTTCGATGACGACGATGTCTACGTGCAAGGTCTCTTCACCAACTTCCCCACCGCCTGGATCAAGGGTACCATCAGCGGCTCTACCGCCACCTTCGAGTCTGGTCAGTTCCTCGGCGTAAGGAATGGCGACCTCATCTGGATGACCAGTTCCGACGATGATGATTTTGCAGACTTCGTGATGTCCTACGATGCCGATGCCCGCGTGTTCACCGCCCAGAACAAGCTGATAGCCAACTACGGCTTAGACGAGATTTATTCTATGACGACCCTGCAGGATCTGGTTATTCAGGAAGGCGAATTTGAGGAGGCAGGTGCAACCACCGCTGCCAACGTAGACGAGCTGCCCTACTCCAACGCGCTGAACACGCAGACGCTGTTTGCCGACTTCGGCGTGCTCGACGTGAAGGAGGACGGCTACACCTGGAAGTGGAGCTCCCAGAACAGTGCACCTTATTATAATTACGAGTATTTCGCCGACGAGGCTGCCGACGACTGGTTCGTCTCTCCCGCCATCAAGTTCGAGGCTGGCAAGAAGTACCACTTCGCCGTTGATGCCAAAAAGAGCGGCAGCGACACGCAGAAGATAGAGGTGAAGATAGCCACCAAGGCCACGGCCTCGAAGCTGGCCGCTGGCACCTCGGTCATCGCTTCCACCAACCTGACCACTACTTACGTCACTTATGAGAACGAAGAACTGACCGTCGACGAGACCGGCTACTACCACTTCGGCATACATGCCTTCACCGATGCCAACAGCAGTATCTACGTGCAGAACTTCCTCGTGGAGGAGATAATTACCGGAGCTCCCGCCGCCGTCACCGACTTGGCTGTGGTACAGGCAGGTGATGAGCCAGAGGCTACCATCACCTTCACGGCTCCTTCGCAGAACGTGGGCGGCGAGGCCCTCACCGAGAACCTCACTAAGATTGAGCTGCTGCGCGACGACGAAGTCATCAAGACCTTCACGGATGTTGCTCCCGGCGCAGCACTGGAGTATGTCGATGCCACGACCGTCGGCAAGCACGTCTATGCCGTGATAGCCTACAACGCAGCTGGAACCAGTAAGAAGAGCAACGAAGTGAGCATCACCATTATCGGTGTCGCTTCAATTCCTTATACAGCCGACCTGACCGATCAGGATACGTTCGACCTCTTCACCGTTATCGACAACAACAGCGACGGCAACACTTGGACGTGGTACAACACCTCGAAGGGTGCCCGCTACTCCTATAGCGAAGAGGAGAATGCAGATGATTACCTCATCACCTTGCCCGTCAGCTTGGAGGCTGGCAAGAACTATAAGGTGACCGTTGCAGCCGCCAACAGCTATGCGGGCTGGTACACGGAGAACATGGAAGTGCTGGTAGGCAAGACCGCCACTGCGGCAGGTCTCACGCAGACGGTTATCGAAGACACGGAGGTGGACGATGATGAGTTCACCGACTTCGCCGGCACGTTCTCCGTCAGTGAGAGCGGCAACTACTACGTGGCCATCCACTGCACCAGCGAGGCCGACCAGTCATCACTCTACGTGAAGACTCTGGCCATAGAGGAAGAGGTTCCTGCCACGATTGCCGTAGGCATCGAGCATGCCGGCTACGCCACGTTCAGCAGCACCTACGCCATCGACTTCACCGCAGCCACCGACATGAAAGTCTACACGGTCAGCGTCACAGCCGACGGTGACATCACTTTCAACGAGATTCAGAAGGTGCCCGCCAACACCGGTGTGCTGCTCGTCAATGAGAACGGCGAGGAGCCGCTGGATGCCGTTGAGGTGCCCGTCATCGACAATGACGATGCCGACGAGGTGGAGGACAATGCCCTCGTAGCCGTCAGCACGGCTATAGCAAGCCTGCCCACGGAGGATGCCGACGGCAAGAACTACATCCTGAACGGCGGCTCACAGGGCGTCGGCTTCTATCGTGCAGCAGGCCAAAGCGTAGCTGCAGGCAAGGCCTTCCTGCGAATGTCACCCACAGAGAGCCGCATGTTCATCGGCTTAGGTATTGACGAAACGGCAACAGCCATCACCCAACTCGCCAAGAATGATGCGCTTTCACAGCATCAGCAGGTATACGATCTGCAGGGGAGGTTGGTTGCTTCGAGGAGTGGGGAGCAAGGAGCGAGGAGTGAGAATAGTCTCGTGGAAGGCGAAGAAGGTAATCTCTCACCACTCACCACTCACCTCTCACCTCTAAAAAAGGGCATCTACATCATTAACGGAAAGAAAATAGCTATTAAATAAAAAATGTCTATGAAAAAGGAATATGTAAAGCCGCAGGCAGAGCAACTGTTTGTCGCTGCCTTGAACTTAATGACTGCTTCTGGTGAGGACAACATGCCCGAAGTCAAAGAAGAGGACGCTACGGAACCCGCCTGGGCACCGAGACATTCACTCTCATGCTTCGACGATGAAGATCCAGAAGACGACAGCTAAACAATAAGCAATAAGCAATAAACAATAAGCAATAACCGATAACAATTATCGCAGTTGTACTAATTT
>FLNX01000210.1_pt1 | contig 15466 bp, 7 predicted proteins | sample 1140341 | NCBI WGS metagenome assembly FLNX01 (sample SAMEA3878208, study PRJEB12797) | bioreactor metagenome | biome: Moose rumen | place: Sweden | collected 2011-10
GAGCAGAAGGACTTCATCTTCCTCCTCGGCTACATCGAAAATGAGCAGGACCAGAAGTTCTCCGCGCCCCAGGTGATCAACAAGGAGAAGGCCCACGCCCTCATCGCCGAACTCGACACGACGGAGAAGGTGGACAAGGCTTTCAGCGAACTCTGCGAGTACTGGGATGCCCTGCTCAATATATATAAGGTACGCACGGGCAACGACAAACTCGACCGCATGGTGAACATCTGGAACCAGTACCAGTGTATGGTGACGTTCAACTTCTCGCGCTCAGCCTCGTTCTTCGAGAGCGGCGTGGGCCGCGGGATGGGCTTCCGCGACTCCAACCAGGACCTTGTGGGCTTCGTTCATCAGATACCGCCTCGTGCCCGTCAGCGCATCATCGACATTGCCTCGACCCAGTTCCCTGATGGCGGCTGCTACCACCAGTACCAACCTCTCACCAAACGCGGCAACAACGACATCGGCGGTGGTTTCAACGATGACCCCTGCTGGCTCATCTTCGGCACTGTGGCCTATATCAAGGAGACGGGCGACTTCTCCATCCTCGACGAGATGGTGCCCTTCGACAACCAGCCCGGCACGGAGGTGACCCTCTTCGAACACCTGAAGGTCTCGATGGATCACGTCATCAAGAACCTCGGCCCCCACATGCTGCCCCTCATCGGACGTGCCGACTGGAATGACTGTCTGAACCTTAACTGCTTCTCGTGGGATCCCAACGAGTCGTTCCAGACCACTGAGAACAAGAGCGAAGGCTCAAAGGCCGAGTCGCTGATGATCGCCGGCCTCTTCGTCGTCACGGGCAAGGACTACGTCGCCCTCTGCCGCAAGATTGGCAAGGATGCCGAAGCCGACCGTATGCAACAGGCTGTCGACGCGATGATCGCCGCCGTGAAGAAAGACGGCTGGGACGGCGAGTGGTATCTCCGTGCCTACGACTTCTTCGGACGCAAGATCGGCTCCAATGAGTGCGACGAGGCCAAGATCTTCATCGAGTCGCAGGGCTGGTGCACGATGGCCGAGATCGGTGCTGAGGACGGTATGGTGGCCAAGAGCCTCGACTCCTGCAAGAAGTACCTGGAGTGCGAACACGGTATGGTGCTCAACAATCCCGCCTTCACGAAATACATCTATGAGTACGGTGAGATTAGTTCCTATCCCGAGGGCTACAAGGAGAATGCCGGCATCTTCTGCCACAACAACCCCTGGGTCATCATCGGCGAATGTCTCGCTGGCCGCGGCAACGACGCCTGGAGCCACTACGCCAAGATCCTGCCCTCATACGTCGAGGAGAAACACCAGACGCTGCACAAGGTGGAGCCTTACGTCAACTGCCAGATGGTGGCCGGTAAGGACGCCTTCCGCCCTGGCGAGGGCAAGAACTCGTGGCTGACGGGAACGGCCGCTTGGATGTGGTACACCGTCTCGGAGTTCATCCTCGGCATCAAGCCCGACTACGACGGCATCCGCATCGACCCCTGCCTGCCAGAGACGGCCAGCGACTACACCGTCAGCCGCCGTTTCCGCGAGGCCGAGTACGAGATTACCATCCACCCCAACGGACAGCAAAAGGGCGTGAAGCAGATCACCCTCGACGGTCAGCCCGTCGATGGCACCGTCATCCCCTACTCCGCCGGTAAGCACACCGTAGAGGTCACGATGTAATTATTCCCACAACAAAGCAACCGACAAATCGACAGAGCAGACTGACGATTTGTCGGTTTTCTTTATTCCGGCATACTATTTGAGCCTCGTACAGCAGAAACAACAAATTAAAATAAGGAGGACAAACGTATGACATTAGACAAGTTTACAATCAAAGCACAAGAGGCCGTGCAGCAGGCTGTGAACATAGCCCAGATGAACGGCCAGCAGGCCATAGAGCCTGTACATATCCTGAAGGGAGTGCTGGAGAAGGCGAAGGACATCTCGAACTTCATCTTCCAGAAACTGGGCGTGAACGGGCAACAGATAGAGATGCTCGTGGAGCAGGAGATCCAGCATCTGCCGAAGGTGCAGGGCGGCGGACAGCCATATCTCTCGAACGAGGCCAACCAGGTGCTGGTGAAGGCCACGGAGCAATCGCAGCGGATGGGCGACGAGTTCGTCAGCGTAGAGCCGTTGCTGCTGGCCCTGCTCAGCGTGAACTCCACGGCGGCACGCATTATGAAGGATGCGGGCTGTACGGAGAAGGAGATGCTGGCCGCCATCCAGGAACTGCGCCAGGGACAGCAGGTGAAGAGCCAAAGCGCCGACGACAACTACAAGAGCCTGGAGAAGTATGCCAAGAATCTGGTAGACCTGGCCCGTCAGGGCAAACTCGACCCCGTCATCGGACGTGACGACGAGATCCGCCGACTGTTGCAGATCCTGAGCCGACGGACGAAGAACAACCCGATCCTGATCGGTGAGCCTGGTACGGGTAAGACCGCCATCGTGGAAGGTCTGGCAGGACGAATCGTGCGCGGCGATGTGCCAGAGAACCTGAAGGACAAGCAACTCTACTCGCTGGATATGGGTGCGCTGGTGGCTGGCGCGAAGTACAAGGGTGAGTTTGAGGAACGTCTGAAGAGCGTCATCAACGAGGTGACGAAGGCCGAGGGGCGCATCATCCTCTTCATCGACGAGATCCACACGCTGGTGGGTGCCGGCGGTGGCGAGGGGGCTATGGATGCCGCCAATATCCTGAAGCCTGCCCTGGCCCGTGGTGAACTGCGTGCCATCGGCGCCACCACACTGAACGAATACCAGAAGTATTTCGAGAAGGACAAGGCCCTGGAGCGCCGATTCCAGACGGTGATGGTGGATGAGCCTGACGAACTCTCAGCCATCTCTATATTAAGAGGTCTGAAGGAGCGCTACGAGAACCACCACAAGGTACGTATCCAGGACGATGCCTGTATCGCCGCCGTACAACTCTCTGAGCGCTACATCTCAGAGCGCTTCCTGCCAGACAAGGCCATCGACCTGATGGACGAGGCAGCCGCCAAACTGCGTATGGAGCGCGACAGCGTGCCAGAGGAACTCGACGAGATCACCCGTCGTCTGGCACAACTGGAGATTGAGCGGGAGAGCATCAAGCGCGAGCAGCCGAATCTATCTAGCCAATCTAGCCAGGCTAGCCCTTCTAGTAAACTAGAACAACTCGACCGCGACATCGCCGAACTCCGCGAGCAGGAGACACAGTTCCGCGCCAAGTGGGAGGGCGAGCGCCAACTGGTGAACAAGATTCAGCAGGACAAGCAGGAGATCGAGAACCTGAAGTATGAGGCCGAGCGTGCTGAGCGCGAGGGCGACTACGGCAAGGTGGCCGAGATCCGCTACTCGAAACTGAAAGTCCTTGAAGACGACATCAAGAGCATCCAGGCTCAACTGGCCAATGCTCAGAACGGCAACTCACTGGTGCGTGAAGAGGTGACTGCCGACGATATCGCCGAGGTGGTGAGCCGCTGGACGGGCATCCCCGTGACGAAGATGATGCAGAGTGAGCGCGAGAAACTGCTGCACTTAGAGGATGAACTGCACAAGCGCGTGATTGGTCAGGACGAGGCCATCATTGCCGTCTCGGATGCCGTGCGTCGTTCGAGGGCTGGTCTGCAAGACCCCAAGCGACCGATTGCCTCGTTCATCTTCCTTGGCACCACAGGTGTGGGTAAGACGGAGTTGGCCAAGACGCTCGCCGACTATCTCTTCAACGACGAGACGATGATGACGCGTATCGATATGTCGGAGTATCAGGAGAAGTACAGCGTCTCGCGCCTGATTGGTGCCCCTCCGGGCTACGTAGGTTACGACGAGGGTGGACAACTGACGGAGGCCGTGCGACGCAAGCCCTACAGCGTCGTGCTGTTCGACGAGATCGAGAAGGCTCATCCTGACGTGTTCAATATCCTCTTGCAGGTGCTCGACGACGGACGACTGACGGACAACAAGGGACGAACGGCGAACTTCAAGAATACGATCATCATCATGACCTCAAACGCCACCCGTGAGCAACTCCGCGCTACGATGCGCCCCGAGTTCCTGAATCGTATCGACGAGATCATCACCTTCACGCCGCTGACGAAGGAACAGATTGCCGACGTGGTACGCCTGCAGATGAAGAAGGTAACAGATATGCTGGAGCCGCAGGGCATCCGCCTGGAGTGCACCCCGCAGGCCATCGCCTATCTGGCAGAAGAGGGTTACGATCCTGACTTCGGTGCCCGTCCTGTGAAGCGTGCCATCCAGCAGTTCGTGCTCAACGACCTGTCGAAGAAACTCCTGGCCGACGAGGTGGATCGCGCGAAGCCGATCATCATCGATGAGTTCGGAGACGGACTGGTCTTTAGGAACTAATGACTGACAAGATAATCTCCACGACAGCAAAACAATTTGTTTTGCCTTCGAGGAGATTATCTTTTCGACCCGTTAAGCCTATTTTAACGACACCAAAACAATTTGTTTTGCTGTAAGCACTGCTATGTAAAGCCCAGGCTCTGACGGTTTGGATGACAGCCGACGGCCATTTAAGTCATAGTAGGCGATAGGCTCTGAGCCAGAAAGCGTCAGTCTGCTGATATCTGCAGGGATGTCAGCAACAGGCAAGTGAACCACCCGTAGGTGGTCGGAATCGTTATTGACGGTATTCTCCGCCCAGGCTTGCTTGTCGTAGTCGATGTACCAGGCCAGCAGACCTGCCGTGGGAATATAGGTATCCCACGCGTGTTTCTGGCGGTTCTCTATCAGGTAATAGTCGCTGGCATCAGGCGACAGGTACAACAGGCGGGCATCAGGCGACTCGTGCAGGGGTAACAACTCCCCGACTTCAGCGAGGCTACCCACTTCTATCGGTTCGAGCCAGCCACAGGCGTAACGCTCGTAGGACGAATAGCCTACGGGGCACCAACTGCTGCCGTTATAACTCCCCTGGTCCATCAGGTCGTAGCATCCCAATACACTGTTGCCTTCTATTGTATTATAAAGGTCGGGCAGGCCAAGGCAATGGCTGAACTCGTGGCAGATGGTGCCCAAGCCAGCCAGCAAGCCAGACGCCGTCACCTCATTGCTACAGGCATAGGTGTCGATACGCATTCCTTGGAGCGTCAGGGCATCGGGATAGTCATCAGCCCAATCGACGGAGAGCGTCCCCATGTGCGGCCAGATGACATCTTCACTTTTATACCAGTAGTCGTTCTCCCCATAGCCGGCATAGAGGACAAACACCTCTTCCACCTCGCCATCACCATCCCAGTCGTAGTCGGCAAAGTTGACGCTGTCCTGTACAAGGGTACAGGCCTCAACGATCATCTCACCATCATTCTGGTCGAATTCATCATCCTCCGACCACAGTTTGTTCTTACCGTAGTATTCATAGGGTTGACTGACCTCCACAGGCCCCACGACATCGAAAGTGATACGGAACTGGCCGTAACTCTGATCGTAGAAATAGTCGCTGACACTGCCGGGTGCGTGATGTTCATTATACCCCTGAAGGGTGATGATGTCACGCCACACCTGACGGGCATCCTCATCCTTGAACTGCTGATTGGGAAACGACACCAGAATCACAAGTCCCCGCTTTTCACCAATGAAGCGCAATGGGGACGGTTCTTTCTGTACAGCCCGCGTAGCACAAGCAAAACCGTCCCGTTTGTGCCGGAGGACAGACGTGCCGCAGGGCTTCACATTCTGGGCTGATGAAGTGAATAGTGAATAGTAATTAGAGAATAGTATGAGATGGAGGACGAGGAGGGTCTGGAAGCGTTTCATCGGTGGAGTTTCTTAATAGTCCCGTCACTATACCTTATTATATAAATAGCCGAGGAGGGCAGTTCACTGAGAGAAGCAGGATACTGACGACCCTGCAGGTCGTAGATGGCCACAGGACGGCACTCAGTGGAAACATCCAGTATGCCCGACGAGATATCGGAGAAGTTGAAGGAGATCAGACCGTCGCTCTCGCGGATATCCATAACGGATTTACCCATCAGCAGCGAACCGTCTTTGCGGGCATTGAAGATCATGGCGGCTGGCGTTGACGTATCCGTCAGGGCATCGTTGCTGACACCGTCCTCACCGATGAAGGGATAGGCCGTATGCTCCAATCGCAGGTTACGCCCTTCCTTGCTGAACTTGGCCACGCGCCCCCAATTGCTCTCAAAGTAGTTGAAATCGAGACCGTCGGCATGGAAATACTCCAGCCGGTGATGCGAGGCCGTACCGTTCACACTGTTGCCCGTCCAACTATTGGCACGGAAATCCACGTGGGTAATCAGCAGTCCGTGACCGGGCAGCATCAGATCCCAGCCCTCCCACTGGCGGTTCTCCAGCAGATAGTATTCTGACGAGTTGGCATCATTGACGATCTTATAGGTCTTGCCGCCCTTGCCCAGTGTTTGCATATCCGTGATAGTCTGGGCCGTAGTCAGTTCCTCAGGCGTCTGCCAGCCCATATACTCACGCTCGTGAATGGAATAGTTGGGCGGGCACCAGCCGTCGTCGGTATAGTTGCCACCGTCCATCAAGTCCCACTCGTCGAGCACGGAGAACTCATTGCCAGCCGTGGGATAGAAGTCGGGCAGACCGAGGACGTGCGAGAACTCGTGACAGATGGTTCCGATGCCGCAAGGGGCGTCATTCGACCAGAGTTCCGCGCTGGCAGAATAGCCGCTGACGGTGACCCCGTCGGCCGTCTGCATTCGCAGAGGCATCGTGTTCGGCCAAACGCATCCTTCAGCAGTCTTCGCCGACTCGTTACCGCCATAGCCGGCAAAGACAACGATGACCGTCTCCACCTGTCCATTGCCGTACCAGTCATAGTCGGCGAAGTTCAGCAACTCATCGGCCTTCTTGACGGCACTGGCTATCTCAGAACTGCCATAGCGGGTTTTACTGCTCGTCTGGTGGTTATAGTCCACCTGTATGGGGCCGACAACATCGAAGACGAGATTGAAGAGCCCGTTCGACTGATCACGGAAGTAGTCGGCGACGCTGCCGGGGCCAGAACGGAGATTAAACCCAGACTCATTAAACAGCCGGTCATAATACGCATTGGCATCATCCTGACTGAAGTCACAATCGAGAAAGGACATCAGTATCACGGGCAGTCGGTACGTCTTGCTGGCATCCCACTGCCTGTTCGGCTGTTTCAGGGAACGCTGCAATGCCTTGTGACGCTTGACGTGCAGTGTAGAGCCATCCGACATACGGATAGTCCGAACACCAGTCTTGTCCCTAACCGCAAAAGCAGCCAGGGACAAGCACAGGATTGTGATAATGACCAGGGTACGCCTCATCCTACTTAACGCACGGTACCCAGGGCTTCAAGGTCTTGAAGAAGTCGTTACCCTTGTCATCGACGAGGATGAAGGCGGGGAAGTCTTCCACGTCAATCTTCCAGATGGCCTCCATGCCGAGTTCAGGATACTCTACACACTCGATGCTCTTGATGCTGCTCTGAGACAGGACAGCAGCCACACCACCGATGCTTCCAAGGTAGAAACCACCATACTTCTTACAAGCCTCCGTCACCACGTCGCTGCGGTTACCCTTGGCAATCATCACGAGCGAGGCACCCAGTGACTGGAACTCATCTACGTAGGGATCCATACGGTTGGCTGTGGTCGGGCCCATTGAACCACAAGGATAGCCCTCGGGGGTCTTGGCTGGTCCGGCATAGAGCACAGGATACTTCTTGAAGTAGTCGGGCATCGGCTCACCGGCATCGATACGGGCCTTCAGTTTGGCGTGGGCGATGTCGCGGGCCACGATAATGGTACCCTTCAGGTTGACACGGGTAGAGACGGGATACTTAGACAGTTCCTTGCGCACGGCATCGATACCCTCATTGAGGTCGATCTCGATGGTGTTCTGACCTTCGCCAGCCTTGGCATACTCGGCAGGAATCAGTTCAGAAGGATTGGCATCCATCTTCTCCAGCCAGATACCATCGGCATTGATCTTGGCCTTGATGTTACGGTCGGCAGAGCAACTGACGCCCATACCAATCGGACAACTTGCACCGTGGCGGGGCAGACGGACGACACGGATGTCGTGAGCAAGATACTTACCACCGAACTGGGCACCGAGTCCAATCTTGTGAGCCTCTTCGAGCAGTTTGTTCTCGAGGTCGATATCACGGAAGGCGCGACCTGTCTCGTCGCCTGTAGTAGGCAGATTATCGTAGTACTTGATCGAGGCGAGTTTCACCGTCAGCAGGTTCTTCTCTGCGCTGGTACCACCAATAACGAAGGCGATGTGATACGGCGGACAGGCGGCTGTGCCGAGGCTCTTCATCTTCTCCACGAGGAACGGAATCAGCGTGCCCTCGTTCTGGATGGTGGCCTTGGTCATGGGATAGAAGTAGGTCTTGTTAGCAGAGCCACCACCCTTTGCCACCATCACGAAACGATACTCTGCACCCCCCGTGGCTTCGATGTCGATCTGGGCAGGCAGGTTGCAACGGGTGTTCACCTCGTCGTACATATTCAGCGGAGCGTTCTGCGAATAGCGCAGGTTGTCTTGGGTGAAGGTGTTGAACACACCCAGGCTCAGAGCCTCTTCGTCCTCGAAACCGGTCCATACCTGCTGACCTTTTTCACCATGGATGATAGCCGTACCCGTATCCTGACAGAAAGGCAGGATGCCACGGGCAGCCACCTCGGCATTGCGGAGGAACTGCAGGGCTACATACTTGTCGTTTTCTGAGGCCTCAGGATCGTTGAGGATAGCAGCCACCTGCAGGTTGTGCTCACGACGCAGCATAAACTCCACATCGTGAAAGGCCTGCTGGGCGAGCAGCGTCAGGGCCTCCTTAGAGACCTTCACGATCTGCTTGCCTTCAAAATCGGCAGTTGTTACGCCTTCCTTGGTCAAAAGGCGATACTCTGTCTTGTCTTCTCCGAGTTGGAACATCGGAGCATACTTGAATTCTACTGTTTTTGCCATAAAGTCTTTGTTATTATTAGTTATTGATTAATATCCGAACACTTCTTCCGTTGTCAGCCGCTTGATGGGGCCGATCTTCTCCAAGGCCTTCATATCGAGTTGCTTCTCGTCGCCGAGGATGATGTAGCGATAAGCCTTGTTGGCCATTGTCTGCTTCTCGAAGTTGACGATGTCCTGTAAGTTCACCTTGGGCAGATTCTTATAGATAACCTCGTTCAGGCTGCTGTCAAGTCCCAGCCTCTGGGCAGACAACCAAGCATAGAAGATGCCCATCTTCGTGGTGCGCTCACTGGCCAGTCGCTTGATGACGGCATCCTTGGCAATCTGGAAGGCGGTCTCGCTGGCAGGCATCTCGTCGATGATTTCCTTGAAGTGGGTGATACAATCGACCATCTTGTCGTTCTGCGTGATGATATGGGCCATTGCAGACTCCTTGCGATCCTTCCAACTGGGTGAATAGTAAACGGCAAAGGCGTTATAGGCCAGTCCACGGGCCTCACGCATCTCCTGGAACACGATGCCGTTCATACCACCGCCGAAATACTCATTGAAGACCTCCTGCACGGCAGCTTCCTCAGGATTCCAACTGCGACCCTCGTTGTGGTACAGACGCATATAGATATTCTTGGCATCATAGGGGGCTATGAGCACCTCATTCTTGGTAGCCAACTGCTCGAGGTAGGGCTGATTCTTGGGCACTTCAGCCAATTGCTTGGCCGTGCGATGGGCCTTGCTGATCAGGGCAGACACCTGCTTCTCGTCCATCGGGCCATAATAGGCCACACGGTGCTGATAGTTGGCGAGTCCCTTCAGCAAGTCGACGAACACCTGTGGATCGGTGTCCTTGAGTTGCTGCGCACTCATCATATCACGGTAGCCGTTACGCTCACCGACGGTGCCAAACTGATAGAGATAGGAGAAATAGTTGCGCTGGTTCTTCTTGGCATCCTCACGACGCTTCAGGGTCAGGTTGACCATCTCGTCGTAGGCTCCCTTGTCGGCCTTGGCGTTCTGCAGCAGGTCTTCGAGCAGGGCGAGTGCCTGGGGCATATTCTCGCTGAGTCCCGACAGGCTGATGGACATATTCTCCGTACCTACGTTTACGTTCCAGTCGCAAGCCAACTCATAGAACCGCTGCTTCAATTGTGCAGCCGTCATCTTATCGGTACCGATATAGCGGATATAGTCCGATGCCACGTCGTAGCGCTTGTCTGCACTCTGTCCGAAGTCATAGTAGAAGGCCAGGTTGAACAGACCGTTCTCGTTGTTCTTCACATAGTAAAGCGGCAATTGCTTCTTGGTCTTCAGGGTAGTCAGGTCTTTCGTGAAGTCGACGAACCTCGGCTGAATCGGCTCCACCTGCGAGTTCTGGATATCCTTCACAAACTGGCTCATCTGGTCGCGGTTCGTGGGAATCGGCGTGATGGCAGGCTTGTCGATCTTCTTCTGTGTAGAGTCGATACCTTGTTTCTTATAGACGGAGACGTAGCCGTCGGTGAAGAAACGGTTGGCGAAGTCTACCAACTGCTGCTTCGTAATCTTCGAGATACGGTCAATCTTACCTACCTCCTGCTTCCAGTCCACCTCGTTGATGAAGGCATCCACGAACATATCAGCACGTCCGCGGTTGCTCTCCAGCAGACCGTAGTAACTGCGTTTCTTATTGTTGATGATGCTTGGCAGCAGGTTATCAGGGAAGTCGCCCTTCTTCAGTTTATCAATCTCAGCGAGCATCAGGGTCTTCACTTCATCGAGGCTCTGGCCCTGCTTCGGTGTACCCATCAGGAAGAAGGCTCCGTGGTCGCGCAGCAGTTCACAGCCGCCGTTGGCACGCTGCACCTTCATCGTCTGGTTCAGGTCGAGGTCGAAGAGTCCGGCCCGTCCGTTGCTCAGCACGTCCTCCATCAGTTCGAGGGTGTCGGCCTGCAACTGGTTAGCCTGCTTGGCGCGCCAGGCCATCCAGATGGTCTCTGCCTCCTGTCCGATGACGGTCGTGTCCTTGGGCGACGTCAGCGGGGGCAGCGGGGCGAACTCGGGCTGACGCACGTCGGCACCGGGCTTCCAACTGGAGAAGTACTTGTCAATAATGGCGATGGTCTTGTCAGGATCGAGGTCACCAGCCATACAGATAGCCACGTTGTTGGGCACGTACCACTTGTTGAAGTAGTTCTTGATGTTCACGATCGAAGGATTCTTCAGATGCTCCTGCGTACCGATCGTGGTCTGCAGGCCATAAGGATGGTTCGGCCACAACATCTTGCTGATGCTGGCGAAGAGTTTGCGGCTGTCACTCGACAGGCCGATGTTATATTCCTCATAGACTGCCTCCAACTCCGTGTGGAAACCACGGATCACCATATTCTGGAAACGGTCGGCCTGGATCTTCGCCCAGTTGTCAATCTCGTTCGACGGGATATCCTCCGTATAGCAGGTCACGTCGTTGGAAGTGTAGGCGTTCGTCCCCTCGGCACCGATGGCAGCCATCAGTTTGTCGTACTCATTGGGAATGAAGTACTGGGCAGCCATCTGCGACACGCTGTCGATCTCGTGGTAGGCCTGACGACGCTGCTCAGGATCTGTCAGGAGGCGATACTGTTCGTAGCGCTGCTCTATCTCTTTGAGCAAGGGAGCCTCTGCCTCGGGGTTGTTGGTGCCGAAGCGCTTCGTACCCTTGAACATTAGGTGCTCCAGATAGTGGGCCAGTCCCGTGGTCTCGGCAGGGTCGTTCTTCGAGCCTGTCCTCACGGCGATATAGGTCTGGATACGCGGTTTCTCGGGATTCACCGACAGGTAAACCCGCAAGCCATTGTCCAACGTGTAGATGCGCGTCTTCATCATATCGCCATCCACAACGTCATACTTGTACTCTTTCGCCTGTGCGCTCATCCCGAGCATCAAGCAGGCTGCTAACAATAGTTTAATTCTCATAATCTATTTCATGATCTAATTTACTAAGGAAGTCCTCATAGACCTCATCCTCCACATCGCCCATCTGATACTCCTTCTCGGCATCCTTGCGGATCTCAGCGATCCAGGCACGGCGGGCACGCACATAGTCCTCACGGATGCGCTCCACGTCGGCCGACGTGAGTTCCTCCAGTCCGTAGTAGTCGAGAATCAGTTGATACGACCAAGCCCAGCGATAGTCGCTGTAGTGGTCGTTGATGTCGGCAAAGCGGTCGAGCAACTGCTGGATATTCTCGATCGTACCGTCCTTGATATCCGAGACGATGCGCTGCTCCTCACTCTCCGGCAACAGCAGACCGCTGAGGTCAGTCCACTTGCCCTTGCCCACTTCACTCTTGGGCTCGCCGAAGAAGCCCTTCTTCTGGGCACGCTTCAATACGGCACCCATATAGATGCGCAGGGCGATATCATAGTATTTCAGGCCCTTCCGCAACGAGGTGGCATTGATCACATACTCGTGGAAATTATACGTCGACACATTGTCGCCAGATGCCTCGCGCAGGGCCTTCAGGATGCGGATGCCTTCCAATATCTCACCCACGGTGAAGGGCGACAGCCAGTCGAAATTAATAATCGACTTGCGCGACTGCTTCGAACGCTTGTCACGCTTCGGCCACTTCTTGATGTCACGATACAGGCCCACCGTCGTGATGTTACGGCCTGGCACGAGATAGCAGTCATCGCCATAGGCCATCAGATAACTGAAGGGCAGGTTACGCGTGTCAGGATGGTGCATCAACTTGCCGAAGCAGACGCTGAAGGCACCGATCGTGGCGGGCATCAGGATATAGGAGCCGCTGGCGGTCTTCGTGCCACGCTCCAGGGTTCCGTAGTGCAGGGGTCCCATCTTGTAGGCGTGGTTCGAGAAGTTGGTGTTTGAGCCAGCATTATAGAAGGAGAACTCACCGCCGATAAGCAGCGAACTCTTGTGATGGGAGGCAGAGAACGGGCCACAGAAAGCAGCACAAGCCTCACCATTGGCCATAAACGAGTTAGCGAAGAACAGGCTGGCCTCAGCCGTGAAGCCGTTGGTGATCTGGCAAGCCTCACCCACGAAGCAGTCCTGCATCTTCACGGAGTTGTTGATCGAACAGCCGTCGCAGATGATGGAGTTCTCGCAGATGACGCCCGTACCTATATATACTGGGGCATCCATCGACGACATCACCGTGCACTCCGACAGGCGGGCCGCACCGCTGATCTCGCAGTCGCCCTTGATGATAGTGTTGGTGATATCCTTCGAGTTAATGATCTTCACATTGTTGCCGATGGTGCCGCGCTCCGGACGGGTCACGCGCAGTTCGTCCTGAATCAGTTGCTGCAAGGTGTGGCGCAGTTGCTTGTCGCGGTAGTGTTTCACCATAAAGGCAGCCACCTGGCTGTTCAGTTCCCTGAAGAGCGTCACGTTGCCGTCGCCCATCTCGTTGAGCACACTGATCACCGAGCCTTCACCGTAGGTGGCATCGTCGGTGGTCTCCAGCGTACAGATGTTCGAGATATAGCAGTCGTTACCGATGGTATAGTTGTTGATGTAGTTGCCCACTTTCTCTATCAGGCAGTCGTCGCCCACGGTCACGTTGCGGAGCGTGGTGTCGTTGATGCCCGAATGCTTGAAGAATCCCTTAGTCACCTCCACCTGCTTGTTGAAGCGTCCGAGGCGGATGTCCCCATAGAACATCACGCGGTGGAAGTTATAGGGTTTGAAGTCTTCGTCTACCAGAACGCGCTGCCAGTCTTCTGCCCAGCAGACGTTGTTTTCCAGAATCTCAATTTCCGTTTGTGTCAGTTGTCTGTAATTACTCATAATCTTGGTATAAAAAATCGTTATAGGGGTATTTCTGGACGTGCAGTTCGCGCACCCGCTTGTACAGCACGTCACGTAATTCATCTATATTCTCCTTCTCACGGGCCGAGATGAAGAGACACTCCAGGTAATGGCCATTCTCAGCAGAGCGGGCCATCCAGGTCTTCTTCAGGTCTTCAAGGTTCACGTTCTCCTTGGTCTCTGGCGTCAGGTCGTCGGGCTCCTTCTCCACCCACGTATAGGCATCTATCTTGTTGAAAACGATGATGGAGGGCGTATCAGCACAACCGAGTTCCTGCAGGGTAGCCTCCACCACACGGATCTGTTCCTCGAAGTCAGGATGCGAGATATCCACAACATGCACCAGCATATCCGCCTCGCGCACCTCGTCGAGGGTCGACTTGAACGACTCCACCAGGTCAGAGGGCAGTTTGCGAATGAAGCCGACGGTATCGGCCAGCAGGAAGGGCAGGTTGTCGATCGTCATCTTGCGCACGGTTGTGTCGAGGGTGGCAAACAGTTTGTTCTCTGCGAACACCTCACTCTTGGAAAGCAGGTTCATCATCGTCGACTTGCCCACATTCGTATAGCCCACCAGTGCTACTCGGATCAGCCGCCCACGGTTCTTGCGCTGCGTGGTCTTCTGCTTGTCGATCTCCAGCAGGCGCTGCTTCAGGAGCGTGATACGCTGAAGAATAATGCGTCGGTCCATCTCCAACTGCGTCTCACCAGGGCCGCGCAGACCCACGCTGCCCTTTCCGCCACCTGAGCCGGAGCCACCACCCTGACGCTCCAGGTGTGTCCAGAGCCGCTGCAGTCGGGGCAGCATATAGCGATGCTGGGCCAGTTCCACCTGGGTCTTCGCCTCAGCCGTCTGGGCACGCATGGCAAAGATGTCGAGGATCAGTGACGTACGGTCGAGGATCTTCACCTGCAATTCCTTTTCGATGTTACGTATCTGCTTGGCCGTCAGTTCATCATCGAAGATGACCATACCCACGGGCTGTGTCTCCCCCGTCTCGTCGTCATCGGCGGCCTCTTGCTGCTGTTTGATATATTGCTTGATTTCCTCCAGTTTGCCACTGCCCACGTAGGTCACCTGACTCGGCCCACCCACTTTCTGGGTGAATCGCTTCACGGTGACGGCGCCTGCCGTGTCTGCCAGGAATTCCAGTTCGTCGAGATATTCCTTCGTCTTGGCCTCATCCTGCTCCTTGGTGATCAGACCCACCAGCACGGCGGTTTCGGCCTTCGCTTCTGATATTACAAATTCCTTCATATTGTGTGCAAAGATAGTCAATTTGGGCCACAGATTTCACTGATTAACACAGATTAATATTTATTTTCTCTAAAAATCTGTGAAATCTGTGGCAAAATAAAGAAAAAAGTCGTATATTTGCCGAAAAATTACGAACCAAAAACGATAAACATTATGAGAGTTATTATTCAATCCGACTACCAGAAACTGTCTCAGTGGGCAGCCAACCACGTGATTAACCGCATCAATGCATTCAACCCCACCCCCGATCATAAGTTCGTGCTCGGACTGCCAACAGGTTCTTCACCCGTAGGTATGTATAACGCCCTCGTTGAGGCCTGCCGTGCCGGGAAGGTGTCGTTCAAGAACGTCCTCACCTTCAATATGGACGAGTATGTCGGCCTGCCCGAGACCCATCCCGAGAGTTACCACGCCTTTATGGCCCGCAACTTGTTTGACCACATCGACTGCCCGAAGGAGAACATCCACATCCTCAACGGCAA
>FLNX01000211.1_pt1 | contig 15447 bp, 16 predicted proteins | sample 1140341 | NCBI WGS metagenome assembly FLNX01 (sample SAMEA3878208, study PRJEB12797) | bioreactor metagenome | biome: Moose rumen | place: Sweden | collected 2011-10
TGCTCTTCGTGCTGCCTCCGGGTGCATTCATCACCCTCGGCTTCCTGATTGCGATTGTCAACAAACTTAAGAAAGCATAAGCATTATGGAATATATACTGATTTTCATTAGCGCCATCTTCGTGAACAACATCGTGTTGTCACAGTTTCTCGGCATCTGTCCGTTCCTTGGCGTATCGAAGAAGATTGACACCTCACTGGGTATGTCGGCAGCCGTCGCCTTTGTGCTGACGCTTGCCACCATCGTCACCTGGTGCGTTCAGAAATATGTGCTCGATGCCTTCGGCCTGCAGTACTTGCAGACCATCGCCTTCATCCTCGTCATTGCTTCGCTGGTGCAGATGGTGGAGATTGTGCTGAAGAAGGTATCGCCCGCCCTCTATCAGGCGCTTGGTATCTTCCTGCCCCTGATCACGACCAACTGTGCCGTGCTCGGTGTGGCCATCCTCGTTATCCAGAAGGACTACAACTTGTTGCAGTCTGTGGTCTACGCCTTCTCCACCGCCATTGGCTTTGGTCTGGCGCTGACCGTCTTTGCCGGTATGCGCGAGCAACTCGAACTGGTGAAGATTCCCAAGGGCATGCAGGGCATGGCCATCGTGATGCTCTCCGCTGGTCTGCTATCCCTGGCCTTTATGGGCTTCTCTGGTGTGGATGGTGGCTTGAAGGTGCTATTCGGCCTCGACTAAGGAATAGGGGATGGAGATGCCTCCTACGATACCAAAACAAGTTGTTTTGCTGTCGTGGGAGGCATCTCTTCTTTTAGTAAGATTGATTTGAATCTGTTTTAGGGATAGAGCGTGACGGTGCCGCCGTCGCTCTGGCAATACTTACGGATAAGTTCCTGAATGAAGCGGGCATTATCAGCCACTCGCTCGCGATTGCCATCGTAGCCGTTGATGAGGACTACGAGGTGGGTGGTCTCAAGGGTCATCTTCGTACGCTCATTGTCGCTGGTGGGCGTGCCGACGCCGCCCTGTGCATCGCGGTAGACGGGCAGTCCGGCGATGTTGAGCATCCCGCGGCCGATGCCTTCGTATGGCTCTCCTTCGCGTCCGATACCCAGTGTGAGAGTGTCGCCCACGAACTTGTCGGCATCGAAGCCGCCGATGCTATAGCCGAAGGCGATGCTGGCGAGGTTGACCAGGTCGACGAGGGTATCAATCTGATAGAGTTCCTTGCCTTGCAGCATGCGGCGGATCAGTTGCTCACTGGCAGGCCGATAACGGGATGGATCCTTGCCGCAGGCCTTATAGACCCGGCGGGTGGCAGCGATGCCCGGCAACTCTTTCAGGCTCTCCGTGGTCAGTTCCCGGCGGAAGCGCTCCTCCAGGGCGTGGATCTCCTGCCAGAGTGGGGCAGAGTAGGGGGTGTTGACGACACGAGCGTCCACCGCGGCTCCTGTGAACGCCGGGCAGACGCTCGCTATCTCTTGCGAAACAATGATATTCATACGTGCTTACTGATCGGGGTCGCCCTGATAGTGGAATTCCTTCACGTTCGGGTTGGTGCCCAGGTCGTGGCTGTTGATGATCGTGCTGCGGATGACGCCGTCCTTATACTTCTTCTGCATTGGTCCGACGTTCAGGAGCAGGTCCTCGTAGGTGACGGTCGGGATGACGATGCCATAGAGCCCCCAGCCGACGCGCACACCCTCGGAGTGTATATTATTAAAGATGTAAGCCGTGCGGAACCAGGAGTGGTTGTAGATCTCCAGCCGGTTGTTCTTGTTGAGCGAGGTGCGCAGTTCCTTGTTGATGCTGGCTGTGTCGGCCTTGCTGAAAATGTAGGCGAAGTTGTTCACCTGGTCGTCGATCTTGTCGCCGCGGATGCTGTCGTTGGCCTCGATGCACTGGAGGATGTCGTCGACCATCTCCTTCTCCATTTCCTCGTGGGTGGGCTTGGTCATCACGCCTACGATGAACAATACGGCGAGGATACAAGCCAGGATGATCAACTTGCCGAGACAACTGTGGTAGAAGGCCTCTGTGGCCGTTTCTTGGTTGCGGTAACCGCCTCTGTTTGACTGATCCATAATTTGGTGTTTAAATTTTATTGTTGTGAATTAAGTTCATAAACTCCTGGCGGGTCTTTGCCTGGTTGAAGGCACCGCTGAAGTCGCTGGTGGTGGTGATGCTGTTCTGCTTCTCCACGCCTCGCATCTGCATGCACATGTGGCGTGCCTCGACAACCACCATTACGCCGAGGGGTTTGAGCGTCTGCTGGATGCACTCCTTGATCTGGAGGGTCATCCGCTCCTGCACCTGCAGACGGTGCGAGTAGATGTCGACTACACGGGCGATCTTTGAGAGGCCCGTGATGTAGCCGTTGGGGATATAGGCCACGTGCACCTTGCCGTAGAAGGGCAACATGTGGTGTTCGCAGAGCGAGAAGAAGTCGATGTCCTTGACGATGACCATCTGCGAGTAGTCTTCCTTGAAGAGGGCGTCGGTGAGCACTTTATGGGCATCCATCGCATAGCCCCTGGTGAGCACCTGCATGGCCTTGGCCACGCGCATCGGGGTCTTCAGCAGTCCCTCGCGCTCAGGGTCCTCGCCCAGCAACTGGATCACCTGCCGGTAGTGGGCAGCCAGTTCTTCAAGTCCTTCTCTGTATTCTGTTTCGGGGTTCATTTGCTGATTAGGGGTTAGTCGGTGGTGTCAGGTAGGGAACGGTGATTTTTCCCTTGACGATGATGGCTGAGTTGTAGCCCAGTTTCTTCACCTGGTTGAGCACCTGGTGGGCCTCCTCGTAGGTGCGGTAGTTGCCCATGCGGCAGATCCAGCGGGGGGAGTAGAAGTGGACGTAGACCGGCTCGCCGGGGAAGAGGGAGTTGATTTCCTTGCCCGTTTTCTCGGCCTTGATGCGTGCATCGCGGGAGTTGCCGCCCGCATAGACCTGTACGCGGTAGCCGTTAATCTTGTAACCGCCTTTCATCACCTTCTTGCGGGTGTCCTCGATGTAGGTGGTGTCGGGAGTGCCCTCCGGTGTGGTGCGGGTGTCGGCCTGCGTCGGCTTCGGCTCGGTGGTCTTCGGCTGGGCGGGGGTCTTCTCCTCGGCCTTCGGCTGCGGGGTTGTCGCAGGTGTCGTCTTGGGCTTGGCGGGCTGGGCGGTGTCAGTCTTCGGGCCGTTCACCAGGTCGTCGATGGCCTTGTCCTCCGTCACGGTCACCTTGCCATCACCCGCACGGCTCTTCTGCAGTTGCTGGGTAAACGTAGACTGTGCGTCGGCTGCGATAACGCAACCGGCACACAGTGTAAGGATGATGGCTAAGCGTCTCACTTCTTCCAAGCGTCAATGATACCTTTGAAGTCAGCAGCCTTCAGCGAAGCGCCGCCGATGAGACCGCCGTCGATGTCGGGCTTGGCAAACAGTTCGGGGGCGTTGCTGGCCTTGCACGAACCGCCATAGAGGATGGTGGTGTCGTCGGCTACGGCCTGGCCGTACTTCTCGGCGATGATGCCGCGGATGTAGGCGTGGATCTCCTCAGCCTGCTCAGCAGTGGCAGTCAGACCAGTACCGATGGCCCAGATAGGCTCGTAGGCGATGATGATCTTGCGGAAGTCCTCTTCGGGGAGGTTGAAGACGCTGCCCTCGAGTTCGGCCTTCACGACCTCGTTCTGCTTACCGGCCTCGCGCTCTTCCTTGCTCTCACCGATGCAGAAGATCACCTTCAGGTCGTTCTTCTGGGCGAGCAGCACCTTCTCCTTCAGAATCTCGGGGGTCTCCTTGTAGTACTCACGACGCTCGGAGTGGCCGAGGATCACGTACTGTGCACCTGTCGACTTCACCATCTCTGCGCTCACCTCACCGGTGAAGGCACCCTTCTCCTTGTCGGCGCAGTTCTCGGCACCCAGGCCGATGATGTCCTGGTCGAGGAACTGGGCAATGCTTGCCAGGTGGATGAATGGGGTGCAGATGACCACACCACAGTTGGGCTTGTCAGCCTTCAGTGTCTCGTTCAACTCTTTTGCAAGAGCGATGCCGTCCTGGAGATTCATGTTCATCTTCCAGTTACCGGCTACAATCTTTTTTCTCATAATCTTTTTCTCTTTTTTATTTAAAGGGTTGTTATTGTTTCTTTTCTTGCGCGACTTGCGGAGCCATTTGCTCCAGGCCCAGAGACGGTCGGCGATGGTCAGCACCATCAGCGGCAGTACGAACCAGATCAGCAGCCAGGCTATCTTGCCCGGTACGCTGTCGGTGGGCATCTGGCCGAATGCCTGCTTCTCCAACGGCTGCTCGGCGACGGCCTCTTCGATGGCGGGCAGGCTGTTGTGGCTCCACTTCCGGACGATGGTGCCCTGACGGAGCAGCACAAGGCCGGGATTCGAGCGGATAACCGTCTTCAGCGCAATCTCGTCGGTAGCATAGAAGGGGTATTCCGCGCCCGTCATGTCCTGCCAGCGGCTGATGGCCCGCTCGGTGCTCGCCGTGAGGCAGTAGAAGGGATAGCCATGTGCCCGGCTGTATTCGTAGACCTGGTTGATTCGGTCGAACTGCGAATCATCGGCATCCTCCAGATGTGGCGACACGAGTAGGAAGGTATAGCCCTCGCGGGTTAGCACCTCCTCCGTGATGTCCTCGCCCTCGTCGCTCAGGATCGAGAAGTCGTGAATTGGGGGCACGTAGCCCTCCGCCGTCTGCACCGTCTTCGAGTCGATGAACGTCCACGTGGAATCGGGATAGTCCTCTGCCGTGAACTCACGCCGCTCGCCGTCCTTCTCGAGGATGAACGTAGTCTGGAACTCCGGCAGCCGTGCGCCCTCAGGCATCTCCATGCCCTCTTTGATGTTGGCTCCGACGTGATAGGGGCGGAAGTCGAACATCGGCAGGTCGTAGAGACAGTAGCCTGCAATGAAGACGATGAACAGCACGGCATAGTGGAACACGATCCACTGATTGCTCTTGCCGATCATACGGGCCATATCCAGCGGCCAGAGGCTGACGATGACGGCTGCCCCTAACAGCACGACGTTCTTCCAGAAGGTCTGCCAGTTGGTCAGCACCAGCGCGTCGCCGAAGCAGCCGCAGTCGCTGATAGGATTCTCGATGGCCAACCATAGCGTGAGCAGCGTCATCACCACCATAATGGCCAGTGTGAGCCTGGTCACGACCCGTCGGCGAATGGCGAAGAGCAGGCAGATGCCCAGCACGAACTCAATGGCCGACTGCAGGATGGAAGCGGAGAGTGTCACGAAGTCGGGCACCAGTTCTCCCAAGTGCATGGCTACGAGATAGTCGTGTATCTTGTACTGCGTGCCCAGCGGGTCTACTGCCTTGACGAATCCCGACAGGATAAAGACCACGGCGAGCAGGAAGCGGGCGATATTGACGACTGTCTTCTTCACTCTGTCAATTTAATAACTCCAAAGACCGCGTAGTTGATGATATCCATATAGTTGGCATCGATGCCCTCGCTGACGAGTGTCTCGCCTGCCAGGTTCTCGATCTCCTTGATACGTTCTATCTTGGTGAGGATGAAGTCTGTGTACGAACTGACCCGCATCGAGCGCCACGCCTCGTCGTAGTCGTGGTTCTTGCGCTTCATCAGTTCCAGTGCCTCACGGGCATACTGGTCGTAGAGGGCCATCGCCTCGTCGTTGGTGATGTCGACGGTGTCGGCGAATCCCTTGTTGATCTGGATGAGCCCCACGATACCATAATTAATAAGAGCGATGAACTCCGGACGGATGCCTTCGCCCACGAGGCTCTCCTTCTTGATCTCCAGCGAGCGGATGCGCTTGGCCTTGATGAAGAGTTGGTCGGTGAGGGCTGTCGGACGCAGGATGCGCCACGAGGCTTTATAGTCGTGGAGTTTCTTCTCAAACAGGGCGCGGCATTCGGCCATCGCCTGTTCAAATTGGGTGTTCGTTACTTCAAACTTATCCATATCTTTACTTCGCCTCCTTCTGTTTCTTGTGGATATAGCGTATCTTGCCGCCCAGCACCTCGCACTTGGTCTGCAGCGAGTCGCGCTTCATCCGTGTCCGGGTGAGCATCGTCAGTTCCTCAGGCGTGGCGCGTAGTTCGGCCTTATCCTTCTCCACCTTGGCCTTCTGATAGTCATAGTCGTGGTTCACGAGTTGCAGCAGACTGTCAGCCTCAGCCAGTTCCATCTGTGCCTGCTTCAGTTCGATGTCCTGATACAGTTTCAGCGCCTTCTTGCGGGTGTCGATCGCATTGGGGTACACGTGGCGGAGTGAGTCGATAGAGAGGAGTGCTTCCTTCAGCCTCCCTTGCTCGAAGTGGGCATTGGCTTCTGCGAGCAGTGCTTCAGCCTCTTTTCGGGTGTTGTCGCTGTGGCAGGAAGCCAGCAGCAGGGGGACGGAAATCAGCAAAACTATTCTCTTCATTTATCGATTTTGTTTAATTTCGGTGCAAAGTTACGAAAAATATTTGTACCTTTGCAGCAAAATTAAGAAAAAGTAACAATGAAACTATATTCTGACGAAGAATTAGCAGAGAAATTAGACCAGGAGGTGTTTCGGAAGGTCAGTGAGGCGGCTGACCGTCTGGGCCTGGAGTGCTACGTCGTAGGGGGCTATGTGAGAGACATTTTCCTCGAGCGGCCTTCGAACGATATCGACGTGGTGGTCGTGGGCAGCGGCATCAGTCTGGCCGAGGAACTGAAGCGTATGGTGGGGCGCAAGGCCCATCTGAGCGTCTTTCGGAACTTCGGCACGGCCCAGGTGAAGTTCTGGGAGAAAGGCAAGGAGTATGAGGTGGAGTTCGTTGGAGCCCGCAAGGAGAGTTACAGCCACGACTCCCGCAAGCCTGTCGTGGAGAACGGCACGCTGGAGGACGATCAGAACCGTCGTGACTTCACGATCAATGCGATGGCTATCTGCTTGAACCATAACCGATTCGGCGAACTCGTTGATCCTTTTAATGGGCTGGCTGACCTTGAGGACGGCATCATCGCTACGCCTCTGGAGCCAGGCATCACTTTCAGCGACGATCCCCTGAGGATGATGCGTTGCATCCGCTTTGCCACCCAATTGAACTTCCAGATAGAGGATGAGACTTTCGAGGCGTTGGAGCGGATGGCGGATCGCATCAAGATCGTCAGCGGCGAGCGCATCAAGGACGAACTGAACAAGATCATCATGGCCCCGCACCCCAGCATCGGCTTTGAGTATCTGCAGCGCACGGGTCTGCTCCAGATCATCCTGTCCGAACTCTCAGCCCTCGACATCGTGGATCAGAAGAACGGAAGGGCGCATAAGAATAACTTCTATCATACCCTCGAGGTTCTGGAGAATGTTGCACGGGCAGGGGCTGACTTGTGGCTCCGTTGGGCCGCCCTGATGCACGACATCGGCAAGACCAAGTCGAAGCACTGGGATCCTGCCGTCGGCTGGACCTTCCATAGTCACAACACGATCGGGGCCAAGATGGTACCCACAATCTTCCGACGGCTGATGCTGCCGATGGATATGAAGATGAAGTACGTGCAGAAACTCGTGGACCTGCATATGCGTCCCATCGCCATTGCCGACGAGGAGGTGACGGACAGTGCCGTGCGCCGTCTGTTGAACGATGCGGGCGACGACATCGATGACCTGATGACCCTCTGCGAAGCCGACATCACATCGAAGAACGAGGTGCGCAAGAAGATGTTCCTCGAGAACTTCCGGATGGTGCGCGAGAAGTTGGCCGACCTGAAGGAGAAGGACTATAAGCGCCTGCTCCAGCCCGTCATCGACGGCAACGAGATTATGGAGATGTTCCACCTGAAGCCCAGCCGCGAGGTCGGCATCCTGAAGCAGTATCTCAAGGATGCGGTACTGGATAATCGGGTGGAGAACGAACGCGACCCCCTCATGGCTCTGTTGATGGAGAAAGCGAAACAAATGAAACTGATAAATAATTAGGTACGAAGATGAAAAGAGTACTACTAATCACTGTGATGAGTCTGCTGATGGTGCAGACGTGGGCCAACCCCGTTGACGAACTGCTGGAGCGTATCGACAAGGGAGCCTCGGCAAAGTTTAAGACCGAACTCGTCAAGAGCGACCGCGACTTCTTCGAACTCGACCAGCAGGGCCGGAAAGTGGTCGTTAGAGGCAACACCTGGGTGAATATCGCCTCGGGTGTCAACTGGTATCTGAAATACTATGCCGGTATCCACCTATCCTGGAACCAGATGCAGGCCAAACTCCCCGCCGTGCTCCCCGCCGTTAGCCGGAAGGAGCGGCACGAGACGGATCTGACACTCCGCTACGACTTCAACTACTGCACCTTCTCCTATTCAATGGCCTTCTGGGACTGGAAGCGCTGGGAGCAGGAGATAGACTGGATGGCCCTCCACGGCGTGAACCTCCCGCTGGCGATCGTCGGTGAGGAGTGCGTCTGGCGCAATATGCTCCTGAAACTCGGCTATACGGAGGATGAGGTCGGCAAGTTCATTGCAGGCCCTGCCTTCCTCGCCTGGTGGGAGATGAACAACCTCGAAGGGTGGGGTGGGCCGCTGCCCCTCTCGTGGTATCAGCGTCAGGAGAAGTTGCAGAAGCAAATCCTGGCCCGAATGAAGCGTCTCGGTATGCACCCCGTCCTGCCCGGCTACTGCGGGATGGTGCCCCACGATGCCAAGGAGCGCCTGGGACTGAACGTGGCCGATGCCGGGCTCTGGAACGGATTCCAGCGGCCTGCCAACCTGCTGCCTACCGACAGCCGCTTCTCCGAGATTGCCACCTTATATTATAATGAATTGACGCGGCTCTTCGGCAAGGCCGACTATTACTCGATGGATCCCTTCCACGAGAGCCACGACGATGCCTCCATCGACTACGCCAAGGCTGGCGAGGCGATGATGGCGGCGATGAAGCGTGTCAATCCCAAGGCCGTCTGGGTGATTCAGGGGTGGACGGAGAATCCCCGCCCCGCGATGGTGGACGGTATGAAGACTGGCGACCTGCTCGTGCTCGACCTCTTCTCCGAGTGCCGTCCGATGTTTGGCGCTCCCTCCATCTGGAAGCGCAACGAGGGCTACAAGCAGCACCAGTGGCTCTTCTGCCTCCTCGAGAATTTCGGTGCCAACGTCGGCCTCCATGGCCGTATGGACCAACTCCTCGATAATTACTATTCACTATCCACTAATCACTATTCACTTCGGAAGGGAATCGGCTTCACGATGGAAGGTTCTGAGAACAATCCCGTGATGTTCGAACTGATGAGTGAACTGCCTTGGCGCCCTGAGAAGTTTACCAAAGAGGACTGGATCCGTAACTACGTCAAGGCTCGCTACGGTATTCTCTCACCTCTTACCTCTGACCTCTCACCTCTGGAACAGGCTTGGCTCATCCTCGCACAGAGCATCTACAACTGCCCCGCAGGCAACAACCAGCAAGGCCCTCACGAGAGCATCTTCTGCGGTCGCCCCTCGCTGAACAACTTCCAGGCCTCTTCGTGGTCGAAGATGAAGAACTATTACGACCCGGCTTCTACGCTGGAGGCTGCCCGCCTGATGAACAGCGTCGCCGAGAAGTTCCGTGGCAACAACAACTTCGAGTACGACCTCGTCGACATCACCCGTCAGGCTCTCGCCGACCAAGCCCGCAAGCAATACCAGCACGCCATCGCCGACTACAAAGCCTTCGCTATGGCCGACTTCCAGAAGAGCAGCCAGCGGTTCCTCGATATGCTGCTGATGCAGGATCAGTTGCTGGGTACGCGCTCTGAGTTCCGCTTAGGTCATTGGACGCAGACCGCCCTCAACTGCGGCTCTACGCCTGAGGAAAAAGCCCTCTACGAATGGAATGCCCGTGTACAGATCACCACCTGGGGCAATCGCTACTGTGCCGATACGGGCGGTCTCCGCGACTATGCCCACAAGGAGTGGCAAGGCTTGCTGAAGGATTTCTACTATCCCCGTTGGAAGGCTTACTTCGATGCCCTCGCCGCGCAGATGGAATCGCTGACGAAGCCGCAGCCCGACCTCCTCGGCGGCGGTCCGAATGCCAACAAGACCTCTGCCGAACTGATGACCCTCGCTCGTCCTCAGGAAGTCCAACTCGACTACTACGCGATGGAAGAGCCCTGGACGCTCCAGCAGAATCCCTACACCGCCGCCCCAGTCGGCTCCCCCGTCGATGTCGCTAAACAAGCGATGAAACTCCTCGAACAACTCTGTGTAAATCAATAATCCGTGTAAATCTGTGTAATCTGTGGCTGATATGGAAAAAAGTAAGCGCCTGTTAAGTCTCGATATCCTCCGCGGCATCACCGTGGCAGGTATGATCCTTGTCAATAACGGCTGGGGCGAGTCCTTTGAGATGCTCGGCCATTCCAAATGGAACGGTATGACCCCTTGCGACCTTGTGTTCCCCTTCTTCCTCTTCATTATGGGTATCTCCTGCTACCTCTCTTTGGTGAAGTCGGAATTCAAACCCACGGCTCCCGTCCTCCGCCGCATCCTCAAGCGTACGGTGCTGCTCTTCGCCATCGGCCTGTTCATCCATTGGTTCGACGGTGCCCTCGACGGCGAATATGGATTGAGCCACCTCCGCATTATGGCCGTCCTGCAGCGCATCGCCCTCTGCTACTTCGCCGTGTCGCTCTTTGCCCTCTTCTGCAATCACCGCTACACCATTCCCGTCATCGTCGTACTTCTGGCAGCCTATTCGGCCATCCTCGTCTTCGGCAACGGCTATGCCTACGATGCCGATGCCAATATCCTGGCACGCTTCGACCTGAGCGTATTGGGCTACGACCATATCTATCACAAAGGTCCCGTCGATCCCGAGGGACTGCTGGGCACCATCCCCTCCATCGCCCACGTCCTCCTCGGCTTCTATTGCGGCAAACTCATCCGCGAGCGTGAGACCGTCGAGCAGAAGGTCATTGCTATCTTCGTTCTCGGCACCGTCCTCGTCATCGGCGGCTACCTGCTCTCCTATGGCCTCCCCCTCAACAAGCGCATCTGGAGTCCCAGTTACGTCCTGATGACCTGCGGCCTCGCCTCGCTGCTTCAGGCCTTCCTGATGTATGTGATTGATATTCAGCAGAAGTCAGGCTGGACAACCTTCTTCCACGTATTCGGCGTCAACGCCCTCGCCCTCTATGTTTCCAGCGAACTGCTGGCCATCCTCCTGGGCAACTGGGGCATCTCCGAGTGGGTCTATAACGGCATCCATGCCATCATTCCCGCCCTGAAGTGGGCGTCGCTCTGCTATGCCGTCTACTTCGTGCTCCTCAACTTCGCCATCGGCTACGCCCTCTATCGTAAGAAGATCTATATCAAACTGTAACTGCTTTGGAGATATTTGCCGCAAAATGAAAAAAATCATAAATGAGATGGGAAAAATGGATTTTCTTTTGGATTTTCAAGAGAAAACCTGTAAATTTGCAGAAATTTTACAAATTTAGGAGTTATCTTTATGATTATTCAGTTTTCGGTAGAGAATTTCCGTTCCATTATGGCTCCTGCTACATTGTCGATGGTGGCTTCACCGTTGAGGGACAGTAAAGTTGAACCAGACGATGTGATGTTCGGTATTGAAGGCTTGGATCTGAGTCTTTTGAAGAGTGCGGTGGTGATGGGTGCTAATGCGTCAGGTAAGAGCAACGTCATCAAAGCATTGGATTTCTTCAAGAACTATATCATTGACTCGTTTAAGAGTATCCAGGCAGGCGAAGAAATCGGCGTCGAGGCTTTCAAACTAAACACGGTGACAGCCAAGAGCCCCAGTTCGTTAGAGATGGTATTCGTTATTGCTGACTACCAGTATCGCTATGGAATGGATGTGAGTCGTGAGGCTGTGTACAGTGAGTGGCTCTATCGGAAAGCCTGTCGCAAACGGGCCAAGGAAGTGGAGTTGTTTTATAGGGAAGGTGAGGAAATAAAGGTTCATCCTACGTTTACGATTGCCGCCGACTTAGTCAGTCGTAAGATGATCCGTAAGAATGCCCTGCTACTATCTGCGGCTGCCCAGTTCAACGACCCCACGGCTGTGCAGATCATAGACTGGCTGGGTAGCACCACCATTCTCACCTGTTCTGATGAAGAAAAGATGTGGAACATGGCTGTCAGCCATCTCGACGACGCAGTAATGCGGCAGAGGATTGTAGAATTCTCTAAGTTTGCCGATTTGGGTATTGAGGATATCGAAAAGAGCGACAACCATATTCTGAGCCGACACCTGCAGTTTGATGCTGACGGTGCCATCAGAGGCGATGCCGTATTTCCCTTCCAAAATATGGAATCGGAGGGTACTGTCAAGTATTTCTCGATGGCTTATCCTATCATCAATGCCTTGGACAAAGGCTTACGCCTAATCGTCGATGAGTTTGACTCCAAACTACATCCCGTGCTGACAAATCGCATCATATCGCTCTTTAACTCGGTTAATACCAATCCGCGTAATGCCCAGTTGATATTCACAGCCCACGATACTAACCTGCTCAGTTCGGGTTTGTTCCGTCGTGATCAGATTTGGTTTACCCAGAAAGACCGTCTTGGTGCCACCAGCCTCTATTCGCTGTCTGATTATAAAGTAAGGAGCGATGCCCCCTTTGAACGCGACTATCTGAGTGGAAAATATGGTGCCACGCCCATCATTGGCAATCTGGAATCGGTTATTAAGAGAAGGAAGTGATGGCAACGCGCAGGCAAAATCCGAAAATAGAGCGTACTCTGAGAAGAACCAGCGGACAGCGCATCGTAAAGCAGACCTTCCTGATTGTCTGTGAGGGAGAGGTTACTGAGCCGGAATACTTTAACTCATTTCGCCTGACATCTGCTAATGTGAAGGCAATAGGAGAGGGAATGAATACTGTTTCGTTGGTCAATGAGGCTATTATCATCAGGGATGCAGAGAAACGAAAGGGGCGGAACTATGATCAGTATTGGGTCGTATTCGATAAGGACGATTTCTCCGACAGTGATTTCAATGCCGCCATTCAGATGGCCAGGGCCAACGGCTTTAAAGTCGCTTATAGTAATCAGGCATTTGAGTATTGGTATCTGTTACACTTCAATCTTTATCAAGGTGCCATCCACAGAAGCAGGTATGCTGACATGCTCACCAATCTTCTTGGATTCAAATACGGGAAATCGAAGGGGGATTCAACGAGAGTGTTCAATGCAATTTATCAAAGGCGACAAACAGCCATCAATAATGCCAAGAAGGTTATGTCAATGTTTAACAGATCCAATCCTGCCAAAGAGGAATCGTCTACGACGGTCTTTGAATTGGTAGAGCAACTTTTGATGTATATAGAATAGAGGAATAATTCTTGGGGTTATGCAGCAGTTTATATATATGAATTCTCTATGGGTTTAGGTAGGCTAAACCCGATGGCTGTAAGGCTTCAATTGATGAAGAAGGCCGTGCTGCCTGATAAATTCTCGAGAGAATTCAGAAGTTTAAAGGGACTAAACCGATGCTTTGGTGCCTGTTATCGGTTCAATTCTCACGAGAATTTAAAGATGCGAAGGGTGCTGTTGCCCAAAAGAACGGCAGGGTGAAACGGGTTTAGTTGCTCTAAACTCGCGGTGTGCCCGCGAACAATTAGAAACACCCTGTCAACCTCTGACAACCTCAAACAGGTTGCAAACCCTTTGTGACAGGGCATTTTGTCAACCTGACAACCTTTTTCCAATAATTTTGTATCAAGAAGAATTTGCGTGACGCATCGCTGAACTTAGGTGTCTTACATTATAATTTACCCTCGCGTGTGTGAAAGTGAGTTATTTGATAAAGAAAATGCAAGATTATTTGGCCGTTTCAGAAATAATGTTTATATTTGCAGTCGATTAGAAGTGTTTTTTGTATGAAGACATCGGAAGAGTATATCTCGATCATCAGGGATCATGAACAGGAGTTGCGCGAACGATTCGGCATCACCTCTATGCGTCTCTTCGGCTCCGTGGCCAGAGGAGATCAGCGCGAGGGTAGCGATGTGGACTTGTTTGTGCAGATGCCACCAAAGTTCTATGACCTAATCCTTGCTGCCCAGTATCTGGAAGAATTGCTTGGCTGTGAGGTTGACCTGATTAGTGACCATGATAACCTCCGCCCCTTCTTCAGGCAGCAGATAGAACAAGATGGCATCAATATCTATACAGCAGCTTAGAGTGGTTGAAGACACGCTCCGTCAAATCCGCGAGTCAATCCATAATCTTGAGTTATGGAATGCACCTTATAATGACCTAAAACAGATGCTGGTCTCTCCCGATGGCGTGAAAACCTTAACGGCTGATTGTATGCTGATAGAGGCTATAGGAGAAGGTGTCAAGCGTATCGACGAGCAAACGGCTCAACAGTTGCTTCCCGTTCGTCCGCAGATACCTTGGAAGGCCGTCAAAGGGATGCGTAACCATATAGCCCACGGTTACTTTGATATCAATTACGACATGGTATGGGATGTTGTGAAGAACGATTTGCCCGACCTGCGTGAAGCCATTGACTATTTCATAGAACATCTTTACGAGATTGTTCCTGTTGAAGATAATGTAGAACCCTCAAAACAATAACTGCGTATGGTAACATAATAACATCATAAGGACATAAGACAGAACGTCCACTTTTGATTCTTGTATTCTGATAATTGGGGAATTTGATGAATGTAGCAAGGACTAAAGTAGATAGTTCACGCCGCTCGGCGTGGGCATTTACTCGTTTAAGCTACATAGGTTTTCCCCAATACCTCAGAATACGTAGACGAAGTGAACTGTCCACGTTTTTTCTTTGCATCAAATAAAACGGTATAAATTAAATACAAACAATTATGAAACAAACATTATTAACTATCCTTTTGACTTTTCTGCCAATGCTTGTAAGTGCTGATACTATTGAAGTAGATGGCATATGGTATAACCTAATCTCCAAAGGCAAGGTAGCAGAAGTGGCAAGTATGCCTAGTGTCAACTACGCAGGTGATGTGGTGATACCGGAGTCTGTAACTTACAATGGAAATGAATACAATGTGACTTTAATTGGGGAGCAAGCATTTGCGGGTTGCAATGGTCTGACTTCTGTAACCATACCAAACAGCATAACAAAAATAGGTGTGTATGCTTTCTATGAATGTATTTAGATAGGCCATAATAACTATGAAAGACCAATAACAACTATTTGTATCTTTCTTATTTTCAGTTACTTTTGATTTTTAACACTTGGTAGTTGGAATTTGGTAGTTACCGAATTTCAGCATATTTTTGCAACGTATTTCTACCGCGAGGAATTTACGGGGCTTCGATATCGTCACTTTGCGGACTCTGTTGACAAAGGGTTACGAAGGGTTGCAAGTGGCGACAAAACGGAGCGAACGGATTCTGAGAAAGCAACGATGCGGACAGAGTTGACATATATTGACGAATGTGCAACATGGTTGTCTTAACGGAAGGGAAAGAGAAAAGTACGTTGAACCATCAAAAAAGTGCAAAAATGAGACAACGAGAGCGCAACAGCGCCATCTTCTATGCCGTCAAGTCCATCAGGGA
>FLNX01001191.1_pt1 | contig 15440 bp, 10 predicted proteins | sample 1140341 | NCBI WGS metagenome assembly FLNX01 (sample SAMEA3878208, study PRJEB12797) | bioreactor metagenome | biome: Moose rumen | place: Sweden | collected 2011-10
AGCGACTTTATCAGTTTGGTCCTTTTCTTCTGATGGACGGTTGCGAAATACTTGCGCCCTGGATTTGCCAGTTTCTTTTGGTTCAACACCCATGTTGTGAATGCGAAACCTAGAAATTGCGTGTCCTTTCCCGCACGTGCTATCTTGGTCTTTTCCGTGTTCACCTTCAGAAACAACTTCCCTTCCACAAACGCCTTGACGTTCATCAGGGTCCTTTCGGCGGCTTTCTTACTGCCACAGAAGATCACCATGTCGTCGGCATAGCGGACAAAGCGTATTCCCTTTGAGTCGAGCAGTTGGTCCAGTTCGTTCAGCAGTATGTTCGCAAGCACCGGACTTATGGTCCCGCCCTGCGGGGTGCCAATCGTCGTCTTCTTGCCAACCTTCCCGTCCTCACTCACCGGAGCCCTAAGAAAGCGGTGTATCAGCGATATGACTCTGCCGTCCGCTATCCTGTCGGACAGCAGTTGCAGGAGTTTGCTGTGGTTCACCGTGTCAAAGAATTTGCTCAAATCAAGGTCGATTACCCACGTATAGCCCTCGTTCACATACTGGAGTGCACGTTCTATCGCATCGTGACAGCCTCTTCCCGGTCTGAAGCCGAAACTGTTGTCCGAGAATATCTTCTCGTATTCCTCGGATAGTACCAAGGCTACAGCCTGTTGAACAAACCGGTCGATGACCGTGGGTATCCCCAGCGGTCGCTTGTCACCATTGTCCTTCGGAATATAGACCCGCCTTATCGGCTTTGGTCTGTATGTCCCAGTTCTCACCGCCTCTGAGATTTCGTATGGGTGGGCACGAACGTAGTCATAGAGTTCGCTGACTTCCATGCCGTCTACTCCGGCTCCGCCTTTGTTCTCTACAACACGCCTTGCGGCTGTCCGTAAATTGCCCGCCTGGAGTATCCTCTCCAAGGTGATCGGCTCGATGTTTATGCTACTCATACCTATATATCGCCCACCCTCATCGACACTCCCTGCATTACCCTTCGCGTTCCGCGCTATCTCTCATGCTCGGGTTTGACCTTATCTAGTTTTCAGGTCTTCCGGTGGCGTTCCTTATATTTTCACACTTGTTTTGTTCGGTCCTTCACGCACACTCCTTATCCTGCGCTACTATGACCTCTGCTGACTTCCCGCCATTCGTTGTTACTACCTTTCGGCTTTCTGCCTCTTAGGCTGGTGGGACCTCCCCGGGTAAGAACATCTTCTATATCCTCATTACAGCCATCTTTACACTTGAGCCTTCCGTCTAAGTATCGGGCTTCGGGTTACCTTGCACCCTTACCCGGCTCACATGCCTTGTAGATGATTTCTGTTCGTCTGTTCGAGGATTTGCTATCGCTTCTTTCAGCTATTGCATTACTGCAACCACCTTGCGAGTCGCTAACACTTGCCCTTAGCGGCTGTGTTCGGGACTTTCACCCTAAAGAAAATGCCCATGCCGGGCACACAAGGAAACAGGATCCCAAGATCCTGTTCCCACTCAGCAGCATTCGCCATCCTGCACAGTTCCGGTCCCGTCAGAGGAGGATCGACCGCCTCCTCCTCAGTTCAGCATCCCAGGCTTGTCATATCCTTAAGGAGACTCCCTATGCAGGATCAAAGATCCCGGATGAGAGGTAATGCTCGCCGGTGTCCGGAAAGATGGCCACGATGTTCTTGTTCCGGAACTCAGGACGCCGGGCCACGTCAACAGCTGCAGCCAGACTGCAGCCGGAGGAGATCCCAGCCAGAATAGCCTCAGTACGGTTCAGCAGCACCGCATAGGAGACAGCATCGGTGCTCTTCACCGTGAGAACCTCGTCCACATACTCCTTGAGATAGCATCCCGGCACAAAATTGGCTCCGATCCCCTGGATCCCGTGAGGTCCGGCATAACCGGCAGTGATCAGGGGGGATTCAGCTGGCTCTGCGCCGATGATCCGGATCCGCTGATCCCGCTGCTTCAGACCACGTCCGATACCTGAGACTGTGCCCCCGGTGCCAATGCCGGCCACCACCGCATCCACATGTCCCTCCAGATCCTCCCAGATCTCCCTGGCGGTGGTCCGCTCATGAGCCTGCACATTGGCGGGATTGTCAAACTGTCCCACAATTATGCTGCCAGGAATGGACTTGTGCAGTTCCTCAGCGCGGCTCACGGCTCCCTTCATGCCCTCGCTGGCAGGGGTCAGCACCAGCTCAGCTCCACGGGCCTTCAGCAGGATCCGCCGCTCAAGGCTCATACTCTCGGGCATAGTAAGGATGAGCTTGAGCCCGTAGAGCTGGGCCACCAGGGACAGACCGATACCAGTGTTACCGGAAGTAGGCTCAATCATTGTCCCGCCCCGGCGGAGCCTCCCGGCGTCCATGGCATCCCGGACCATGCTGAGTGCCGCCCGATCCTTGATGGAGCCGGCAGGATTGAACATTTCCAGTTTGCCGTAAAGATGTGCCTCCAGTTTCAGCTCTGAAGCCAGGGCCGAAAGGCGCACCAGAGGTGTGTTACCGATAAGATCGATGACTGAATTGTACAGGGCCATATTAAATACTCTCTGCATGCAAAACGCACTCTGCCGGAAAAGGAGCGCCGGTAGCGTCCCCTTTCCGGGCACCTAAATTAAATAGTGTACTCGATGGGATAGGTTTCCTTCATGTTGAAGATCGCAAAGATCCGCTCCTTCAGCCGGACAAAGTCCGCCGACGTCCGGTCGCGTCCCGGGCCCAGTTCTACCTTCAGCACACTCTTCACCATGCCAGGGTTGGGTGTCATCACCACCACACGGTCAGCCAGATAGACAGCCTCCTCGATGTCGTGGGTCACGAAGATCACGGTCTTCCTCTCAGTGCGCTGGATCCGCAGGATGTCATCCTGAAGCTTCATCCGGGTGATGGCATCCAGGGCACCCAGCGGCTCGTCCATGAAGATGATCTCCGGATCGGCGGTGAGAGCCCGTGCAATGGCAACCCGCTGCTGCTGACCGCCGGAAAGGGTTCCTGGGCTGGCGGCCGCAAAGTTCCCCAGGCCCACCAGTTCCAAGTAGTGCAGGGCGCGCCGCGCCCGCTCGCCCCGGTCAATGCTCCGATCGGACTCCAGGGCCAGTTCCACATTCTTCAGGACACTGCGCCAAGGAAGCAGACCGTAGTTCTGAAAGATGGTCACATTTCTTCGGGAAGGTCTGGTCACCGGAACTCCGTCGATGGTGATCCGGCCTGAGGATGGCGTCTCAAACCCGGCGATAGCGTTGAGAAGAGTGCTTTTGCCACAGCCAGAGGGCCCAAGTAAGCAGATGAACTCCCCACGTTCTATGTCCAGGCTGACATTCTCCAGGGCCACGAAGGGCTGGCCTTTCCTGGTGTAGATCTTGTTTACGTTGCTGATGCTGATATACATGGCTATTCTCCCAGCAGTCCCCATTTCCGGAGAATGAGCCGCTCCCCATACTCCAGGGCAGAGTTCAGGATCAGACCGATAAGACCGATGACGGCAATGTCCGCAGCCAGAATGTCGCAGCGCAGGTTGTTCCTGGCATCAATGATCAGATACCCCAGTCCCGACTGAGAGCCCACCATCTCTCCGCACACCAGGAATACCCAGGCAGTGCCCAGTGCCAGGCGGATCCCACCGGCAATCTGGGAGAAAGAAGCTGGAAAGAGGATCTTCCAGAAGATCTCCACCCGGCCAACACCGAAGTTCCGGGCCACCCTGAGATAGATCCCGGGAATGTTCCTGACCCCGGACACTGAGGATAGGAACACCGGGAAGAAGGCAGCGATAAAAATGATCACTATGGCGGGAATGTCTCCGATGCCGAAGATCAGCACTATGAAAGGCATCCAGGCAATGGGCGACACAGGCCGGAGCAGCTGCACCACCGGGTTCACCAGGCGGAACAGTACGCCATACCAGCCGAACACCAGCCCCAGGATCACCGCCAGCAGCACCGCCGACAGAAACCCGGCGGCAAAACGGTACATGCTGGCCAAAATATGCTCCTGCAGGGAGCCGTCGGCGGTGATCTCAATCAGTGCCCGGAAGGTGCCTAGTGGGGTGGGAAACAGAGCCTCGCTGACACCACTGATCAGCGCCCCTGCCCACCATACGGCTAGCAGGATCCCGAAGGATGCGGCCACATAGCCCAGGGACACCAGGCGGCTCCCCAGGAGCCGCCGGAGGAGTCCCGACCGCACAGGAAGGTTATCTGACATCGCGCACTATATCCTCAAAGGCCACGGGAGCTTCTGACAGTCCGTACCGCACCACCTTCTCCCGGAGGGCCTCGTAGTGCTCCCGGCGGATTGTCAGATCATCAAAAGAGATCCATTTCAGGGACAGATCCAGTGCGTCCCTGGTCACCTTGAAACTAGCGGTGGCAAGTTCCGCCTCATGCCGGTGATCACCCTCAAGCCTCATTCCCGCCTCCCGGATCCTGGCGGTCACCAGGGCTGCCAGATCCGGATGCTCCTTCAGGAACTTTCCGCTCAGGGCAAAGCCGCAGCAGATGGAGTCCGGCCACAGATCCGCAGAGTTGTACAGCACATGGCCCAGCTTCATGGATACTGCCTTGGCTCCGAAGGGCTCAGCCACGCAGTAGCCGGCAATCTGGCCGGATGCCAAAGCGGAGGGCATCTCCGGCGGCGGCAGTTCAACGATCTTCACCTCGCTGATATCCACGTTTTCCCGGGCCAGGGCCTCGTTCAGAAGAATATAGTGGGAAGACTGGCGGTGGGGAATGGCAAAGGTCTTCCCCCTGAGATCTGCGGCGGTTCTGATCCCGTCAGCAACCACGATCACATTGCCGTCCCGGTGTGCCAGGGAGGACAGATAGACATCCATGCCCTGCTCCCGGGCCTTCATCACCAGTTCCACCAGGGCAAAGGCTGCGTCCACACGGCCGGTGTTCAGGGCATCAATCAGCTCCGTCCAGGAACCGAAGCGGATCATCTCAATCCGGATCCCGTCCCGGTTCTCCCCAGCGGCCCGGGCAGCCTCCAGGCCAGCCAGAGAGTGGGTAATCGGCAGATAAGCTATCCGGATCACCTGCTCCTCCGCAGCCGGCACAGCCGTCCCGGAGTCCGGTACAGATCCTGATGATGCCTGTGCTGCGGTGTCCTTTCCGGATGCGGGACTGTCCCCGCTACCCTCGCCGCAGCCTGCCAGGGCCAATGTTCCAGCCAGCAGCAGTGTGAGTAAATGCTTCATAGTTTCCTCTTTGTAAGTCACTTCCTGTTCATGTTCCGCCGGGTGCAGGCTGGTCCGGAAAACATCCCGGACGCTGCCACGGATCCGGCGCAAGTTCATACCGTCCCGGCCGGCGGGACGGTCTCCTGCCGGGTGCCCAGGGGCAGGATCTCCTCCGGCACCGGCCATCCAAGTTCCCGGCGCTTGGCGATCATGTCCTCCACAATCCGCATGCCCAGTTTCTCCGGATCCGTGTTCACGTACATCACCGACTTCAGGGTCTCCCGGGTGCCTTCCTTCAGGAACTCGATCACGTTGCGGGATCCGTAGATCTGTGCCTCCACACAGTGGTAAGAGTTCACCCCCATGAGCCGGAAGCCCAGGGCTGCGTTGATCCCCTTCTCATTGCTCCACTCCGGTGAGGCGAAGCCGTAAGGCATTTCATAGATGTTCCTTCCGGCGGCAGCGGCAATGCCTCCCAGGATCCCTGAGGAGCGGGTGTTGTCGATACACTCTCCCACATGCCATACCGGCGGCAGATCCGGCTCCAGGAAGGTCTGGAGCCTGCTTCCGGCCAGGCGGCGGCCGTTTTTGGCACAGTACCCCAGCTTCATCAGGGGGAAAGATGCGCAGCCGTTGGATAGGATCAGCACATTGTTCCGGAGCAGCACATCGGCCACATCCACAATGGCCCGCTCATACACCACCTTGGGATTGTTGCAGCCCACCATGTTGACAATGCCCAGGATCCTGCCGTCCCTCAGAGCCTCCAGCACCGGGGCGAAACTGCCGAAGCGCCGGCACACATACTCCACGGAAAAGCCAATCTCCGCCTCCACCTCATAAGGGGGAATGTACACCGGGATCCCGCGGCGGGACTCAAAACTCTCAATGGCCCTGCGGACGATCCTCTCTGCAAGGTTCTGTGCTTCGGCCACATTGGAATGACGGTGATCAAACTCAAAACGCTCCGCCCCGGGAAGCCGGGCACTCTCGGAGGTGGTAACCACAGCTGTGCGGAAGCACCTGGCCACGTCCATGATGGCCGGATACACATCCTGCACGTCGGCCACCCACAGATCCAGTGCCCCGGTGCCCAGGACCAGTTCGGCTGACACCGCATTGGATAGAGGGATCACTCCAGCATAGCGGTACATGGCCGCCAGTCCAGAGCAGCAGATCCCGTAAAAGCGGATCCCCTCCGCACCCCGGGACCGGGCCAGGGCGAGCATATCCTCCCTCTGTCCGGCCTTCACAATCTCGCTGACCAGCAGGGGAAGATGACCATGGACGGCAATGTTCACATAGCCCTTCCGCAAGGCACCCAGATTCACCATGGAGGTAACCCGATCCCCCACCCCGAAAAGGCAGTCCGTGGCGATATTGGCTCCCACCACTCCGGAGAAGGTGAAGGCAAGTCCACAGCGCAGGAACTGCTGCATCACCGAGCGCCAGTCGCCGTCGATGCCGCACCCAGACTTGTGGTAGGCCTCGAAAACCTCGTGGTAGGCACTGATGGGAATGATGTCCAACTCCTCCCAGATCTTCTGCCGCTCCGCCGGGGCCATGGCCCGGACGGTGCGGTAGTCCCCGGGCACCGTGCGGGAAAGATCCTCCAGCAACAGATCGGCCAGCTCCCGGGCAATCTCCCGGGTGTCCCGGTTCTCTGTGGGGATCCCGAAGGCGGCGGCTGTGCGCCGGACCTTCTCGGCCCCGATGACCGGAATGGGGAGTTTCCCCTCGGCGGCCCACTTGAGGTTCAGCAGCACCTCCCGTGCGTGCATGCCGTGCTGGGCGGTTCCCGCCGCCCCAGCCCGGAGCAGGTTACGGGCGACAATCAGATCTGCGTCGGCGCCGCACACGCCCCGGGAGGCCTTGGGGGTGATCCGGCAGGGCCCCATGTTGCAGACCTTGCAGCAGACTCCCGCCAGGCCAAAACTGCACTGGGGCTTCTGGCGGTCAAAGCGGTCGAAGGCGGTGTCAAAGCCGATCTGCTCCGCCCGGAGGATCATGTCCCGGACAGCGGGATCGGGAGTGCCGTCAATGACATCCTGCTTGGAGGGAAAGGTCTTGCGGTACTCACTCACCGCCTTGGTGTAGTCCCGGACAAAAGCCTGCTCGTCAGCCTCATCCCCGTAGGAGCCCTCAGCGGCACCGCCGTGATCTGAGGCCTTCAGGATCACCGTGGGAATGCCATGCTCGTCAAAGCCAATGATGTTCCGGTGGCTGTGAATGTTGGCCAGGGGATCAGCACTGCCGGTGTGGTCATGCTCCCCGCGGGAGTGATCATGGCTGTGGTGATCATGTACATGCTCATGGCTGTTCTCATGATCGTGACAGTATCCGTGGGTGCCGGATCCGTGCTCCTGACTCTGAAGATCTTGTCCGTCCTGGTTCATATGTCCTCGCAGTAATAATTCAGTCTGGCAAATCGGCCAAGGAAAGGCCTTAAGCAGGCGCCTCTCAGGCAGCCCGGGGAGCAGAGCGGCGAAGCAGCCGGTCGGAGGCCAGCAGGATCAGCCAGCTCACCAGAGCCAGGGCCGTCACCGAGGCGGTGAGCTGCAGATCATCCACCGCCTCCTCCGGTGTGATCCCCAGGGCTGCTGTGCCCTCTTCCCACAGGGACACCCCCAGATCCACCGACCACATGAGCATGCTGCCGTAGAACATGTAGCACAGTGCTGAGAAACGGAACTTACGTGAGCGGTCCAGCAGGAAAAGCAGGGTGGACAGCAGGCCGCAGATCAGCATGAAGACAACCAGGATCATGTTCTTTTCCTCCTTCTCAGCCCAGCTCAGCCACCGCACGGCGGTTCCAGGAGCGCGCCAGCCCCGATGCCAGTTCATACAGCACATAGGCACATGTCACCGTCACTGCCATCAGCACGCCGGTGGTGCTGATCTCCTCCAGCATCACCGCTGTGTCCTCGGGGGTCTTCATGGCCGTGATGAAGGGCGGCGCCAACATGATCTCCCCGTGCCACAGATGCTCCAGAGCCAGCAGCAGCGAACCCCCGAAAAGAAGTCCCGTCAGCCGGGAAAGGTGGCGGACGGCAACAGTGGCAGCAGTTTCCCTGCCCCACCTTCTCACCACTCCAGCGGCAGCCAAAAGGATGACGGCCTCAGCCCCCGGAACCAGAAAACAGCACATACGCTAAACCTCCCACAATGAACCGCAGATGCGGCTGACAAATAATACTTAATACCTATAGGCATATAGGTATTATATGCGGATTTTCTGATCCGGGAAACACTTTTCCCGTACTTTTGATCATTCCGGATGGCAGAGCAGGATCCCAGGCAGCTGGCGCTGCCCATGAGCCTCCGCAATAACCATCACCCTCCCGCCATATCACCGCCCACCAGTTCCTTCAGTTCAGTCCATCAGTTGACCCGCTCAACACCCCCTCAGCCAACTCATCCTTCACCCATACAACCACCTCAGTCCTCCCGTCACCTCACCCCGTGTCAGTGCCCAGGTTCTTGCCACACAGAAGCCAAAGCCGCCGATCCTCCGGACACCGGAGTCGGTGCGGTCAGCCCAGAAAAGTGAAAAGGAGAAGGGAATAGGGAATCGGAAAAAGGAAAAGAGAGAGAGAGAGGGAGGGAGAGGGGGTAAAGGTGATGAAACGGGAGGTGCGTTGGACCGTCAGGAATGGCACAGCCGCCTGACTGCCTCCAAGACAGCCTGGCTCCGGCACTGTACCGGATCTCCCAGCCTCAGAGCACCACGGAAAACCCGGGCGCACCAGAAAGGACGCTCACGGAGTCAGTGCGGCAAACCCGGCAAAGCCTTGTGCTGCAAGGCTTTGCCGCCTGAAAACACAGCTCCCGATGTGGACGACATAAAAAATTTAAAAATTTTTGAATTTTTTTCTAAAGCCCCCCGACCGAAAAAGGAAGTAACGGGGAGAGAATTACACCTCAAACACACAATTTTACCTTTTTCAGAGAAAGGAGCACAATCATGACTTTATATGTCAACACAAACACCAGCTCTATCAATGCACAGCGTCAGCTTTCCAAGTCCACCAAAACCCTTGATTCCTCATACAAGAGAAGCTGGCCTCAGGTTTGCGCATCAACTCCGCCAAGGACGATGCCGCCGGGCTCCAGATCGCCAGCCGCATGACCGCCCAGATCAAAGGACTGACCCAGGGCAACCGCAATGCCAATGACGGTATCTCCTTTGCTCAGACGGCTGAAGGCGCACTGGACGAAGTCACCAACATGCTTCAGCGGATCAGGACTCTGGCTGTACAGGCCAAGAACGGCACCAACAGTTCTGATGAAAGGATCGCCCTGCAGGATGAAGTAACGTCCCTGGCTGAGGAGATCAAGAGAATTGGCAGCGACACCAAGTTCGGCAAGAATCTTAACGTGTTCCAGGATCGTCTGAACGGTAGCAGCGGTACTGGCACCACCACCGATCCCTCCACCGATCCCTCCACCGATCCTTCTACCGATCCCTCCACCGATCCTTCCACCGATCCCTCTACCGATCCCTCTACCGATCCCTCCACCGATCCGGATGACCCCACCGGCGGCGACAGCACCTCCGGAGGCGACAACACCTCCGGTGGCAGCACCAGCGGCACTGACAACCGTCTTACCCTGCAGGTAGGCGCCTACAGCGGCAACACCATCAAGCTGGAAACCAAGGCCATTTCAAGCATTCTCGGCGTGGATTTAACCGGCACACTGTCTAATATAGCCGGCTTTGACGTGGGAGCTGCGCTGACTTCCGGCTCCACCACCATCGACAAGCTTGACGAGATGATTGCCAACGTTGACAGCTACCGGGCCAATCTCGGTGCAGTGCAGAACCGCCTTGAGTCCTCCATCTCCAACCAGGAGAACGTTATTGAGAACGTAAGCGACGCCAGATACCGGATCCGCGATGTGGATTACGCCTCCGAGACCGCCAAGATGACCCAGCAGTCGATCCTGCAGCAAGCCTCAACCTCAATTCTGAGCCAGGCCAACATGAAGTCCCAGATCGCCCTGTCACTTCTCGGCTAATTGCGAACGGTTATCTGTGTTCAACAATCAAGACCGCCCCGGCGATCTTTTTTTTGTTACGTGCCCGGCAGGGGCCGATCCCGGAGGGGGAAAGCCCGGTAGTTGAATGGACAAGGAAATGTCAGAACAGGCGGTAAGATCAGAGCAGGTCCCCTATCTTACCGGCGCCATGATCCGCCATTCTCACATCCGTGACACATCATTCCCCAGTTCCTGACACAGGGATCTCCTTTTTCTGGCACACCCATCCCCTTTCCGTGGAGCATCATCCTCCTATCCGGGGCACACCCTTCCACTTTCGGCGGCACACCATCCCCCTTTTCACAGATCACTGATCCGCACATTCTGGATCGCGGCCCGCTCCAGGTCGCACATCAGACTCAACATCAACATCAACATCAGACTCAGAGTCAGCCGCCTCCGGGAGATCTGCCGGAAATCTTTGCCAGGCTTGGGGTGTCCCTGCCGGGAGCATCTGCCACCAGCCTGAGCCGGGATCTGCCCGGCAAAAAGCCGCGCCTCCCAGAAACGGAAAGACGCGGCCATTAAGGGCAGATCCGGCAGCCAATGCCGGATCATGCTGCGCCGGAGATCAACCGGCAGATCTGCGTGCTGTCTCAGTAACTGAACTCAAAGCCGGCGGTGAAGGTGGCCTCCGGGCAGGGGAAGCCCCGGGCGGTCTCATACCTCTTGTCGAGGATGTTGTCAGCCTTGGCCTGGATCTTGAAATTATCGGTGATGCTGTAGCCCACCCCCAAGTTCAGGAGTCCGTAGCCGCCCAGACGTCTGGCCCCCGCACCGGCTGACCGGGAGGAGAAGGCCAGGAAGGAGGCGGACAGATCAAAGTCGCCCACCCTGCCGGACAGGTTCCACTTGAAGTCCCGGGGGGACACATAGGGGATGTCCGTATGGTTGGTACGGTCCCGGGGATCCCGGTAGCCGGCGCTGAAGGTGTTCTTCACCCCGGCCACCTCAAAGCCCAACTCCGCCTCAATGCCGCTGACGCTGGCATGGCTGATGTTCTTGAAAGAGTAGGTCTCATAATAGTAGACGATGCGGTCCCGGTAGTGGTTGTTGAACAGGGAGAGCCGCCAGTTCAGGAACTTGTGCTCACCCTGGATCATGGCCTCCAGACTGTCGGAGGTCTCGGGCTTCAGATCATGGGATCCCATGTAGGGATAATACAGTTCCATGAAAGTGGGTGCCCTGAAGGAGGTGCCGAACCGGATGCTTGCCTTGTAGTCGTCAAAGAACCTGAGGCCCAGGCCGCCCTGGTAGGTGAAGTGGGCACCGTACTGGTTGCTGTGATCATAGCGTCCGGCCAGCTCAGCTTGGAAGCCCTCCACATCCACCTGCCCCAGGAGATAGGCCCCGGTGTTGTTGATCTTGGGATGCTCGGGATTCAGGTGCTCATAATAGACCTTGGACTTCTTCAGGATCCGGTCCTGGCGGATCTCCAACCCGCCTCCCAGGGTGAAGATATCAGCCAGGGCCAGTTCATTGGTCCACTCCAGTCCCAGGGTGCGGAGATAGATGGGGGTGTTGTCAGTCTTCCCCTCCCGGAAGGGGTTCAGCTGGATCTGCTCAAAGTCGTCGGTGCGCTGCAGGTTCAGGGACAGCCCTGTGCGGTAGATATCACCGGAATAGCGGCCGCCCAGCTCCACCGCCCAGTTCTCATACTGGTTCATGTCATATTCATGGTAAGAGCCCCACATAGGATCATCGCTGCTGGTGTCAAACTGGGACTTGGTCTTAAGCCAGCTGACATCACCAAAGAGGGTCACCGGGCCCAGGCGGTGCTGGTAGTCCGCCATGAAGCTGGTGCCCTGGAAGCCGTGGCGGTCCCCGTCATTCTGTCCAGGAACCGGGTGCACATTGTAGCCCCGCTCCTTCTCAGTGCCAGCAGCCAGCTTCAGTTCGCCGTTGTCACCGATGGCCTGCTTGAAGGACACACTGCCCTTCCGGTTGCGGTGGGTGCCATAGGAAGCCCGGGCCAGGATCTGGCTCTCGTCAAAGCCCGGACGGGTGATAATGTTGATGACCGCAGCAGAAGCCTGGGAGCCGTAGACGGAGGCCCGGACGCCCCGGATGTACTCAATCCTCTCGATCTGGCTCACCGGAATGCGCTCCAGGTAGGTAGCGCCGTCATAGGGGGTGTTGAGCTTGACGCCGTTCACCAGAAACAGTGTGTCCGTGGCGTTGCCGCCCCGGATCTGGGCCTTGGTCTGCTGACCCCGGCCTCCGTTCATGGACACCTGGATCCCCGGCAGTGTCCGGACGATGTCGGCAAAGCTGGTGGCCTGCATCCGGCGGATTTCCTCCCCGGTGATCACCACCACCGGTGAAAGGGCCGAACTCAGGGGCTGCTCATATCTGGTTGAGGTAACAATGACGGTGTCGGTATCAGCGATGTCCTCCGACGCCGCAACGGTGGGAACGGCCAGCAGGGCCGCCCAAAGCAGAGATCTTTTCATGTTGTCCTGTCTTATCTGAAAAACGCGTAATAAGAGTTGCAGTTGCCGGGGCAAGTCTTCGGACTCAAAGGTGGCTGACCGCTGAATGCCACTTCCCAGGATCATCCCAGTGTGATGTTGCATCAGCGTCCCTTCTACCGCTGCGCGTCAGTTCCGGGCTCTGACCGGATTCCTTTTTGATTTTCGCGGAGGAAAAACCGCCGGCGGAGAGATTATAGCCATACTGGGACAGGTTGCAATCATGGGAGGACGGTTGTCAGGAGAGAGAGGGTGCTGCGGGAACAGGGAAGCGGAGCCGACTCCGGCGATGCCAGCGTGCGGAGAGGGGGAGCCGGTGATGCCTGCGTATGGGGTCCAGTGATGCCAGAGTCAGAGTGCGGCTGCCGGATCCGGAAGTCCGGCGGCAGGCTACGGAACAGATCGCTGAGATGCGATGACGGATCCGGTGAAGCCATCGTGCGGCGAAGTTCCCGGACTTTCCGCCCAGAAAAAAAGCCCTTCAGGGCCCATATGAGAAGAGGCGGAACAACTCCGCCTCTTAGGAATGATGCCCCTATGCGGGGCGGCTCGGCCGGATCCGGGATCCGTCACTCCATGTAGTGATCCGGCATGGGGATCTGGGAGACTCCAGAATCGATGGCTGCCTGGGCCACAGCCTTGGCCACCTTCTTCAGCAGGCGAGGATCCATGGGCTTGGGGATCAGGTAGTCCCGGCCGAACTCCAGATGATCAATCTGGGCTGCCTTCACCACCTCCTCCGGCACCGGCTCCTGGGCCAGCATCCGGATGGCATTCATGGCGGCCTTCATCATGGGGATGTTGATGCACTTGGCCCGCACGTCCAGGGCACCCCGGAACAGGAAGGGGAAGCAGATCACGTTGTTGATCTGGTTGGGATAGTCAGATCTGCCGGTGGCCATGATGATGTCAGGACGCACCTTGAGCACCACTTCAGGGGAAACCTCGGGCTCAGGATTGGAGCAGGCGAAGATGATGGCGTCCTTGGCCATGTGCTTCACCTCATCCTCAGAGACCAGGTTGGGTCCGGACACGCCCACCAGGATATCAGCGCCGTCCAGGGCCTCATGCAAAGTCCGGGGACCGCCGTCATTGATAAAGCGGGGCTTCTCGCCGTTCAGATCGGTGCGGTCGGATCTGATCACGCCGTGGCGGTCGCACATATAAAGGTTCTTCTTCTGGGCTCCGCACTCCAGCAGGAAGTCCATGCAGGCCACGCCGGCAGCACCGGCGCCCACGCAGACGATCCGGCACTCCTCGATCTTCTTGCCCTGCACCTGGCAGGCATTGAGCATGCCGGCGGCGGTGACAATGGCGGTGCCATGCTGATCATCGTGGAACACGGGGATGGAGCAGCGCTTGATAAGTTCCCGCTCAATGGTGAAGCATTCAGGGGCCTTGATATCCTCCAGGTTGATGCCGCCGTAGCTGTCGGCGATGTTGGCCACGGTCCGGATGAAGTCATCCACGCCGTCGTGCTTCACTTCCACATCGATGGCGTCAATGTTGGCAAACCTCTTGAACAGGAGAGCCTTGCCTTCCATAACGGGCTTGGAGGCCAGGGGACCCAGGTTGCCCAGTCCCAGAATGGCGGTGCCGTCGGTGATGACTGCCACGCTGTTGCCCTTGGAGGTGTACTTGTAGGCGTTGTTAGGATCCTTGGCAATCTCCCGCACCGGCTCGGCGACCCCGGGGCTGTATGCCAGCGCCAGATCATGGGCGGTGTTGGCCTCCTTGGTCAGAGTGATACCGATTTTTCCCGGAGGGTTCTGATGATACTCCAGGGACTGCTTGTAAACTTCGTCATGAGACATTGCGTCATCTCCCTTCTGCCGATCCTTTCCGCACTCACGCCGCACCCCCTGACCGGAGGCTCGGAGCGGAACCACTGCACACTGTTTGCGGCGGGATGTGCCCGCCTTAACTGGATACAAGTATAGTGGACTTGCGGCCAAAAGACTTAAACCCGCATGAAAAACCTTTACCCAGATCAAACAAGGAACAGGGCCTACGCATGAACCGTAACCCCTTCAGGCCACTCGCACTGCTCGTTTTTTAGACAAGCGATAGCGCGGCTGACCTAAGGAACTGTCGCATAATAAAATGTAATTCTTGATACAAGAATTCTCCCTTCTCTGTGATACACTTTCGTGTAGAGAAACGCGGAGCGCAGTGTATGATTGAGGCGGAAACAAGATTAAAACAGATCCTCCATGATGTTGGCGAAATATCCCCCAAAATTCTTAATGAAAAGCAGCAGCGTATCCTTAGTGGCTGTATGTCAAAGGCTTATGGTTATGGAGGTGATAAGGTTGTAGCTTCAGCCTTTGGCATAGATCCGAGAACCGTATCGGCAGGTAGAGCATCGATAGAAACCGGGAGTTATGATGTATGCCAAGATCGGATAAGACAGGAAGGCGGAGGCAGAAAATCAACAAAAGAACGACAACCTGAGATATTGAAATCTGTTGAAGATATAGTCAGCAACAGCACCTATGGTTCGCCGGAGAAGGTTTTGCTTTGGACCAATCTATCCTTGAGGGATATATCGGATGAACTGAAACGCCGTGGATTCACCGCAAGCAAGGATTTGGTTGGTCGATTGCTTGAGGAACTTGGCTACAGCAAGCAGGTAAACCAGAAACATATGCAGGTTGGAGCCGAACACCCCGGAAGAGATGAGATGTTCAGCCGGATCAACCAGACTATAACGGACTTCTGCAAAGAAGGAAATCCGGTTATTTCAACCGACACCAAAAA
>FLNX01003670.1_pt1 | contig 15436 bp, 12 predicted proteins | sample 1140341 | NCBI WGS metagenome assembly FLNX01 (sample SAMEA3878208, study PRJEB12797) | bioreactor metagenome | biome: Moose rumen | place: Sweden | collected 2011-10
GAGGGCAATACCTATCTGGCCAACCCCGATGGCAGCGAAGACCGCGTTTCTCTCAACCGCGAAACCCGAACCTATCAAGTGCTCGAGCGCACAGCTGCCCCTGGCAGAGGACGTTTTGCTTATTTGGTCGCCTGATGATGGAACGCAGGCCTGAGTTTGCCGTGGTTGCCGGCCCCAACGGAGCAGGGAAGAGTCGACTGAGCCCTTTCTATATCCATACCTCCCCTTTCGATGGCGACAAATTGATGCTCTCACTACGCAAGGAACACCCCGACTGGCCCGAGCGGTGGCTCACAGGCAGTGTCGCTGGCGAACTGGACAAGCGGAAGACTGCTGCATTGGAAAACAAAACCGATTTTGCTTTCGAGACCAACTTCTCTAGCGAGCTGCCCATCAGGATGGTTCACGACTTCAGAAGTGCTGGTTTCAAGACAACGCTCTGCTACTTTGGCCTCCACTCGGAAACTGACAGCGTCAGCCGCGTGATGCTCCGTGCACAGACAGGCGGTCACGATGTGGCCGACGAGATCATAAGGTTTAATTTCAATGAAGGTCTTCGGAATGTAAGACAAAATCTAAACCTCTTCGACAACTTGACTTTTATCGACGGCACTTCCGACTATGGCCATATCGTGGCCCTTCATATTTCTAAAAGTAGCATCCACGAGGTCGAGGACAACCCTCCTCTGTGGTTTAAGGAGCAGTTCGAGGAGGCTTTTGCAGGACTCTTATAGCATCCACGCTAGTTCCCCTTCGGGGTTTCTCTTTCAGCGCCAAATCCCGACGAACGACCTTGTTGACAGTACCTTTTGCCGACCGTTGCGGCCGGCAGCCGTTATTTTTATTTTGTTTGTTTTCTGTACCTTTACTAAGAACCTTATTCTTTTTGGCATTGGTATTGAGAAAAATGTGTATATTTGCAGTTGATTCCCGACGGGTAGACAACAATAATTTAGTTAAAACAACAGATTAAAAAACAGAGATATAGGCAGAATAAAATAGTTTAACAACAGAGCGTTTAGTGATGGTAAAATACATACACGTTGGTACGCAGGCATCCCTGCCTGCGATTTTGCCGTATTAAAAGAGACTTCCGAAAATGGATGGAAAGACACTGGAATTTGTAACCTACTGCATTGCAAAGCTGGCGGCACTGCTGAAGATTCCGCAGCGACAAATACTTGGCTGAAGAGGTGTAGAATACGGCAACACAATAAACGGCAGAAAAACACGTTACAGGATTATGAGCAATACAGATTTTTGGGATGATATAAAAAATATTGTTGGTGAGGGATTCACTCCCGAAGGTCTGCACAAACTTGACCACTATGCGGAATTATTTATCAATGGACGGATTGTATATAAACGATTTTCACCGTTCGAACAGCATGGCTGCGCTGCGGGAGGTGAAACGCATGTCATTGCATCCCTACTCGCGGGAGCAGAAGCTTCGGCAGATAGAGACGCTGCACCTGATGGCAACAACTTCAAAAGAGACCGCTAACGAAGCCGAGAGCAGAGCACAATCACGCAGTGTTTGCGCTATGCCGAGGCGAGAAAGCGAGGGTTGCGAAGCAACCAACAGCAACGCGGAGCGCAGCAGGCTGAATGCATAATACTCCAGACTTGCGGGCTGGTGGGACGAGGACGGCCGTCACCGAAGTGGAGATAAAATAGAATAATCTTTGTAGTAGGAAACCTACAAACCAAATAAAACCAACAAACTGAAAGATAAAAAAATAGACAGAATAGAAGAATAATATATACATGATTTAACGAGCTGAAAGCTCTTATTCTCATCGGATTGAAATCTGGTAAATTTTAATGAATGTTGAGAATAAGCAGCCAAAGGGTTCACGCTTGGCGTGGACTGTTTTGCGTGCTTATACACATTCATAGGTTTTACCAGAGCCTCAATCCGAGTATAAGCAACAAACGTGAAGCGGTTCCGCCTTTTTTGTTTGCCGGAGTTTTGGGGGCGATACAGCTATCGACAACAAGACTCCAATGGCAAAAAGTCCAACCCGAAATATCAAGAACTCACTGATGTCGTCGGTCGACATCAACGAGGATTATATCCAGCAATTATCCCCCAATCTGCTGAATATCCTTCTGCGCGACCATTCTTCGAAATACTATGCAGAAAAGAAGAGCGGACACGAAGAGAATCCCGACTTTTTCCGCATCATCTGGGCCACTCACGACTATCGAGAGAAAGGGGAAGCCTATCGCTTCGAGCGACAAATCACCCCCGAACTCATTACGGGCGAGAACAACCACGTCATTATGCCCCGTGTGGTGAAAAACCGTACGATGCAAGCCGCCCGTGTGCGCCAGATGGCGGAGGTATTCACCCCTGCCTGGGTGTGCAATATGCAGAACAACCTCATCGACGAGGTCTGGTTTGGACGTGCCGATGTCTTCAACACAGAACGTCCCGACCACACTTGGGAGACCAACGAGGACAGAATTGTGTTCCCCGAAGGCAAGACGTGGCACGACTATGTCCACGACCCATGCCTGGAAATCACCTGCGGCGAGGCTCCCTACCTCACCAGCCGCTACGATGCCTCCACGGGGACACCCATCCCTGTGGTACATCGTATCGGCATGCTCGACCGCAAGCTACGAGTGGTGTCCGAAAACACCGACACCAGCGGCGAGTGGCTCAAATGGGCCAAGTATGCACTTCAAAGCATCTACGGCTACGAGTGGCAGGGAGACAGTCTTTTACTGGCCCGCGAGAACCTGCTCTTCGATTTCTACGACCACTATGTCGACAAGTTCGGCAAGGAACCACAGAACAAATCGCTTGAGCAGGCGGCTTACATCATCAGCTGGAACCTCTGGCAGATGGACGGTCTCAAAAACACCATCCCCGTCTCCAACATCGACGAGACGTTGCTGGAAAAGTATCAACAGGAGGAACGTCGCCGACAGGAAGAGGCCGCTCACGGACAATTCAACCTCTTCACGGGAAGTGTTGGCGAGTCGGATGAAAACGCCTACGAGAAACAGATACCTTTCTGTGTCATCCGCAACTGGAACAAGAGTGGCGACAGCGCGATAGAGAAGTTTGTGAAATCAATCAAGCAATAGATATGGCAATAAACGAGGCACCATTCAAACTGAAGCTGGTTTACGTGTTCCGCATCAACGACGAAGCACATCGAGGATGCCTGAAGGTGGGCGACACCTACCTGAACGAGGATGCGCCCGACCCCTTGAAGCTCATTCCCAACAGCAAACCGTTGAACAAGGCTGCCCGCGAACGTATCGACCAGTACACTGCAACCGCAGGCATCGCCTACGAATTGCTTTACACAGAGTTGAACTTCTGCCTGCGTGGCGGCTACATCTTCTCCTTCAACGACGGCGAGGTACACTCTGTGCTGAAACGCTCCGGCGTAAAAGTCAGAGTCTTCAAGACCGAGGGCGGCACAAAATCAAGAGAATGGTTCGTCACCGACCTCGAGACGGTCAAACGAGCCATCACAGCTGCCAAAGAGGGCAGGCATTCGCTATATGCCAACGAGATAACGACAGGGCAAAGCCCCATCCAGTTCCGCGACGAGCAGCGCGAAGCCATCGACAAGACCATTCGACGTTTCCGCACCAACAACCAGTATCTCTGGAACGCCAAGATGCGGTTCGGCAAGACGCTTTGCGCCCTCGAGGTGGTGAAGCGTATGGACTTCCGGCGTACACTCATACTCACCCATCGCCCTGTGGTCAACGACGGCTGGTTCGACGATTTCCAGAAGATATTCTACGACAGCGACCACTTTCAGTATGGCTCGAAAAACGGCAAGGGAGAGACATTCGAGAGTCTGGAGAGACAGTTTCATAAGCGGGGGCAGCACTACGTCTACTTCGCATCGATGCAGGATCTGCGCGGCAGCGAACTGGTGGGTGGCAACTTCGACAAGAACGATGCCATTTTCTCCACCGAGTGGGACCTGCTGGTTGTCGACGAAGCCCACGAAGGCACTCAGACACGCTTGGGACATGCCGTCATCGCCGCCCTCTTCCACGGCAACACCAAGAAACTGGAACTCTCCGGCACCCCGTTCAACCTGCTCGACGACTACAACGACGCCGACATTTTCACGTGGGACTATGTGATGGAGCAGCGCGCCAAGCAGGAATGGGACCAGACCCACGACGGCGACACCAACCCCTACGCCGGACTTCCGCGACTGAATATCTACACCTACGACCTCAGCCTGGAACTGAAGCACTATCAGGACGGCGACCATGCCTTCAACTTCACCGAGTTCTTCCGGGTGGACGGTAACGGCGGCGACGAGCATTTCCGGCACGATGCCGACATCGACCGTTTCCTGAACCTGCTCACCAGTGCCAAGGACTATCCGTTCAGCCGCCAGGAGTGGCGCGGATATTTCCGCCACTCGCTGTGGACGCTGCCCAGCGTGGCGGCAGCACGTTGCATGAGCATCAAGCTGCGCAAGCACCCCATACTCGGCAAATTCCAGGTCGTCAATGTGGCGGGTGACGGCGACAGCGATGCCGACTACGAAAGCAACAACGCGCTGGAGAAGGTGCGCGAGGCCATCGGCGACCGCCCGGAGGAGACGATGACCATCACCCTCACGCGCGGCCGCCTCACCACGGGCGTCACCGTCAAGGCCTGGACTGCTGTCTTTATGCTCCACGGCTCTTACAGCACCAGCGCCAGCAGCTATATGCAGACCATCTTCCGCGCACAGACACCTGCCATCATCGGAGGCCGACAGAAGCGCGAGTGCTATGTGTTCGACTTCGCACCCGACCGCACGCTGAAAGTGCTGGCCGAGACGGCAAAGGTGTCCTCCAAGGCTGGCCGTACCAGCGAGAGCGACCGCCAGCTGCTCGGCGAGTTCCTCAACTTTTGCCCCGTCATCTCGTTCGAGGGCTCGAAGATGCACGCCATCGACACACCGCACATGATGCAACAGCTGAAACGCGTCTATGTGGAACGTGTGGTCAGCAACGGCTTCGAGGACAAATACCTCTACAACGACCGATTGATGAAGCTCGACCAGCTTGAACTGGAGAAGTTTGTGCACCTGCGGGGCATCATAGGCCAGACCAAGGCCATGAAGCGTTCCAACGAGGTGGACGTCAACAACCAGGGTTTCACCGACGAGGAATACGAGCAACTGGAACGCATCAAGAAAAAGAAACGGCAAGCCGACCACGCACTCACTCCCGAAGAGGCCGACCTGCTGGTGCAGGAAGAGCAGAAGAAGAAACAGCGCAACATCGCCATCAGCATCCTGCGCGGCATCTCCATACGTATGCCTATGCTGCTATATGGGGCCAACATCGAGGACGAGGACAAGGAGATAACCATCGACAACTTCACCTCGCTGGTGGACGACATCTCGTGGGACGAGTTTATGCCTCGCGGTGTGACCAAAGAGCTGTTCAACGAGTTCAAACGGTACTACGACCCCGATATCTTTGCTGCATCGGGCAAGCGCATCCGAGAGCAGGCTCGCTATGCCGACAGCCTCGACATCGAGGCACGCATCGACCAGATAGCCACCATCTTCGACACCTTCCGCAACCCCGACAAAGAGACGGTACTCACCCCGTGGCGGGTGGTGAACATGCAGTTGGGCGACACCCTGGGCGGCTGGGTGTTCTACGACGAGGACTACAAAGAGCGGCAGACGATGCCGCGCGAGGTGCGCCACACCGACATCACCGACAGCGTGTTCCGGCCCGATGCCAAGATACTGGAGATAAACAGCAAGAGCGGACTCTACCCGCTCTATATGGCCTATGGCATCTATCGCAACCGCATCGAAGCCGAGCGTATGGATTGGATGATGACGGAGGCAGACGACGAGTCGCGCATGAAACACCACCAACGTGTGTGGGATGAGGTGCTGCGGAAGAACATCTTCGTCGTCTGCAAAACCCCGATGGCGCGCTGCATCACCATACGCACCCTTGCCGGTTTCCGTTCCGGTGTCAAAGTCAACGCCCACGCCTTCGACGACCTGATAATGCAGATACAGCAGAAAAGCAGTCAGTTAATCACGAAGTTATCATCACCATCCTTTTGGAAAATCAACTCAGACGAAATTATGAAATTCAATGCGATAGTAGGCAATCCACCGTATCAAGAAGAAGGTCTTAATTCAAGAAAGACACCAATATACCATCTCTTCTATAAACTCTCCTTTCAGCTATCTAATATTGTAACATTAGTTACTCCTGGTCGCTTTCTGTTTAAAGCGGGACAGACACCATCCGAATGGATGGAACAAATGCTGAACGATAGCCACTTCAAGGTTGTTAGATTCTTTCAAAAATCGACTGAAATATTTCCAACAGTTGATATAAAAGGAGGAGTGGCTATAGGTCTTTATAACAAGAATGCAAATTACGGACGTATTGGCTTCTTCTCGCCACATGATGAACTTAGAGGAATTGTTGATAAGATATCAAAGAGTAAAGGGTTTGTCCCTGGAAAATTCTGTGAATTAGTGTCATCACAGGGTATCTATAAATTTACTGAGTCTTTTTTTGTGAAACATCCTGAAATAGAGGCGGTGCAAGGCGCGGGTACGGGCTTGAAGATCACGTCAAATGCATTCGAACAGTTGGAGAAAATATTCAAAGAACAACCACAAGGCGGTGAAGATGTAAAAATAATTGGCCGTAGCCGGGGGCAACGTGTATACAAATGGATAAATCGAGAAAATATTCAAATCAATGATTACCTAGATGCCTACAATGTACTCGTACCAGAAGCTAATGGAACTGGAGCTATTGGAGAGGTTTTGAGTACGCCGATAATCGGTACGCCGATAATCGGTCATACTGATACATTCATCAGTGTAGGTAAATTCAAGACCGAAATAGAGGCAGAATCGTGTTTGAAATATATTAAGACCAAGTTTGCCCGAACGATGTTAGGTACATTAAAAGCTACTCAACACAATCCCAAAGACACCTGGGCAAATGTTCCCCTTCAGGACTTCACCCCAGAAAGTGATATCGACTGGTCGGCATCGATAGAGGATATCGACCGTCAACTCTACCGGAAATACAACCTTTCCGATGAAGAGATAGCATTTATCGAGAGAACAATTAAACCTATGGAATAAAGGAGGAAATCCCATCGAGGTCACAAACCACAATGTCCATCAGAGACGACCATCGACAGCCTCACCGCTGCCGGTGCTCAGCGATAAAGGTTTTTCATAAACCCCTATTTTTAATGTGAAGCGGGGCGGCCACGAGTTGACCGCCCCAGTTTTTTCTCTGTTTCCCGACCGAGGGATGCAATAGGGGGATGCGTTGTTTGTCAGCTATCCTTTGGGAATGTCACCGATACGACGATATATGCCTACAGTTCGTGTGCTTCGTCGCGCAAGGCCGCATGCAGTGCCGCGCGATCCTGTCGGTTGCACCAAATGCTGACAATGTAGATTTCTTCTTTGAAGACAGTATATATCACGCTGTTAAGTCTACACGTAAGTTCGCGGAACTCGACTCCTGTCTCTTCGTCGGTGAAACTCACTTTCCCAATGTCCGGGAATTGTGATATGCTTCCGACTGCCTCATTGATGGTGTTTCGTATCTTGACGGCGGCCTGCACGCCAAACTCATCGGCCACGTAGGCTGCCGTATCCGCAAACTCGACGGCGGCACGTTTTGACCATCGTATCCTCATATCGCTTTGGCTATTGCGTTGTCTACCAGCTGCATCACCTCTTCATGCGAAAGGGTCTGCTCCTGCCCGGCAATGATGTCGCGCATGCGTTGCTTCGACTCCTCCATCATCTCTTCGCGACTGTACATCCCCGGCATCATTACGGCATCGCTCGCCTCCTTGTCTTCGCGTTTGACTCGTGCAAGAAAGGCGTGACGTACTTTTATCGTCTGCTGGCAATAGAGTGTCCATAGCGCGTCTTCTGGCGTAATCCTTGGGTATGTGGCATTTGTTTCCATGTCCATTTTATTCCAGTTTTCGATTTGCAAAAGTACGACAATTATCCGAACCGGCAAAAAAAATATTTTGCAATTGCGACCGAGACGTGCGACTGGAGGATGCGTATCAATGCGGATGCCGAATATCCTCGTAAAGGGAAACATGTGAATGCGGGGAGAAGCATACCCCTGTCCATACGTCAAGCAGTTTTCAGGCAGCTTTCAGGCGGCTTTCAGGCAGTTTTGAGGCATACTCCAGCCTTACTCGCGAGTATGGATAGAGTATGGCAACAGTATGGCTACAGTATGGTAGCAGTATGGCAGCAGTATGGCTGAAGCGAGGGTGACTCGCGGCTGGGATTGATTGACAGATTGCTGTCTTGCAGCTGGATTAACTTGACGGGTATGGATTATTGACGGGCTTCTTTGCCGGTGAAGCGCTACAGTCGCCGCTCTCCAGTTCGCGCAGGATGTCGGTAAGGATGTAGGCATCGCTTTGCAGACACAAGTCGCTTTCGGGATTGGCAAGCAGCGCGTAGGTGTGCGAGTTGTAGAGCAGGTCGAGGGCACGCTCGGCATCAACGTCGAGCCGCTCGGTCAGCAGGTCGGCAATTCGTCCCGTCTTGCGCCAAAACATTTGATCTCTCATTGCTCGCCTCCTTCCTTTGCCTCCCAGTTTTTCAGGGCTTCCTGCACATTCCACGCCACGCCGTCTATGCTCTCGGCATGTAGCGTGTCGTAGCAGTCGAATAGCAACAGTTTGACCAACCCGAAGCGTTTCAGACGGTTGAAAAGCTCGGTTGCGGTGATGCCCATCCGTTGTGCGGTGGCTCCGATGGCCAGTGTGGCGAATTGGATGTGTGTTGTGCTGGTGTGTGTTGCCATAACTGCTTTTCCCCCATAACGGCAAGGATGCGTTTTTATTGCGCACCCGGCTCAAATAATTTGCATGTTTGACTTCCCACTGGAACTGGTTGACAGATAAGGTTATGGGGTTTAAGCTACAAGTTTAACTTCGCCCGCTCTTCCCACCACTCGGCCAAGCGTGCAAGCACAATGGCTCTCGCTGCTCCAAGAATTCAGGTTTCAAGATTGAAACCTGATAACGGCGATAAAGGTTTTTCATTATGCCAAAGGCTGCGTGGTATGCCCATGAGCACCGCCTGAAATTAATTGAATATAGCGAATAACACCGCTGAATAGAAATAAATAAAGTGAGTCAACCCTATTTTTAATGTGAAGCGGGGCGGCCACGAGTTGACCGCCCCAGGTTTTTCTCTGTTTTTGCGACCGAGACGTGCGACCGGAAGGTGTATACCAAAGCGAATGCCGAAGAGATTATCCGCTAATACCCGAAACACCGAGGTCGCGTCTCTCCGAGACGCATATTATAGGGTTGTTCCTAACCCCACACTGCGAAAATCGGAGATTTTCTTATATGGGGTTATTGAGAATTGCCTCACACTAGTCAGCTCTGCGCGCACCACTGGTGCTTGCACCATCTTCGAGGCTTCCACGGGATAAAGCAGATAATCAAATAAATATTTTGCATTTGCGACCGAGACGTGCGACGGAAGAGGATGTATACCAATACAGATGCCGAAGAGATTATCCGCTAATACCCGAAACACCGAGGTCGCGTCTCTCCGAGACGCATATTATAGGGTTGTTCCTAACCCCACACTGCGAAAATCGGAGATTTTCTTGTATGGGGTTATTGAGAATTGCCTCACACTAGTCAGCTCTGCGCGCACCACTGGTGCTTGCACCATCTTCGAGGCTTCCACGGGATAAAGCAGATAATCAAATAAATATTTTGCAATTGCAACCGAGACGTGCGACCGAGGGTGTATACCAATACGGATGCCGAATATCCACGCAAAGGGAAATATGTGAATGTGGGGAGAAGCATACCCCTGTCCATACGTCAAGCAGTTTTTAGGCGGCTTTCAGGCAGCTCTGAGGCATACTCCAGCTTTACTCGACGGGTATGGCAGCAGTATGGCTGAAGCGGGGGTGACTCCCGACAAGGAACAATTCCTAAGTTCAACAAACAGAAGCAACTTTTAAGAATTATATTGGTTTCTTCGCAACCCTCGTTATTCGCTTTGTTTGATTTATTTCAGCGGTGCTCATGGCCTCCGGCAGTTCACGGCATTTGATTTCAGCAGTGCTCATGGGCATACCAGTCGGCCAAGCCGACGGCACACCACACAGCCTTTGGCAGAGCTCGAAGAAATGCAAAAATTCTGCAAGGTTTTTGCTGTGTTATTCAAATCTCCTTGCATTTATAACATATATTATTTGACATTATTGTATTGAATAATAAATATTTAACATATTATTAAGGACGGACTATTTATGTATGCGGGCTGTTACCGCTCGGCAAGGTACATGCAGCCATCAACTCGGGAGATAGTCACAAGTACATTGCCATTCAAAGTGATTACGAATATTTCAATGAAAAGACTAAGAGACGTGCTGAGAATGTTGTATATTCATCTGAATAGAAATTAGACAAGCCTGTCTCTCGCCAAGGCATCAGTCAATGCTTCAAGTATATCCGTTTGGAGCAATACGAGGATACGCTAAACAATCTGGAGATTGAGGCAAAGGAATTGGATTTCCAACCAGACGAATTCAAGGAGAGTTATATGCTCAGCTACCTGCTCGACACAGAGACACGTGACTCGCTGCTGAACTTGAAATGGTTTGAGAACCCCTTCGAGATGATCTTTAAAACCACCAAGGACAATGAACTGGTGGAGACAAAGGTGGATATGGTGGAGACCTTCAACTACCTGATAGGACTGAATGTGGAGACGGAGGACTGGTATCAGGACGACAATATCTGCGTAGTACAAGGTCGGACACATCGAGAGGGACTGAAGACACTGGTCATCTGGCGCAACTGCAGGGCTGTGAACAACGACCAACTCTGTATGTTCTTCGACAAGATGGACTTCCGCACTCGCGACACAGAGTTCGACCTTATCTATGTGAATGGTGACAACACCCTGCCCAACCTTCGCCGCGACGAGGAACACTGGAAGGCAGCGATTGAGCGAGCGCAGAGTGGTGCTTGCACCGACTCTGCCGAGCGTGAGCTGGCTCGGCCAACGGCCAAGGTTGTGCTGACAGAAGAAGAGTTCCAGAAACGTATGTTTGAAGAGGAGTAATATGGTCATTTCTTTAAAAGGATTACGTCCAACTTGCCGAACGAAGATACTCCAACTTCCATGGTAAAAATACTCCAACTTCCATGGTAAAAACACTCCAACTTCCACGGTAAAAACACTCCAACTTCCATGGTAATATATACGTATATATCTAATAATAAGAATTTTAATTATTATATATTTAAAAGGAGTTTGTAAATAAAAATAAAAGTTTGTATCTTTGCAGCAATTTTAACAATATCATTGGTATGAAAAAAGAGAATTATTACAAAAAAAGAATTGCAGACAGGATGCTCAAAGATCAACTTGAAGCAGCAGGTGCGGTACTTATACAAGGTCCCAAATGGTGCGGCAAAACAACAACGGCACGCCAACAGTCGAAGAGTGTTTTGAATATTGACCATCCTCAAAAAATGAAAGAGTATCTTATGCTGGCTGAAAACAACCCAGAGGTGCTGATGGATGGAGATGTGCCAAGACTTCTTGACGAATGGCAGTTGACGCCGCAACTGTGGGACACAGCGCGATATCTTATTGATCAAAGAGGCTTGACAGGCCAATTCATCTTCACTGGCTCGGCTGTTCCAGCCGACAGGAGCAAGATATCACATACTGGCACAGGACGTTTCGCATGGCTAACCATGCGACCAATGAGTCTTTGGGAATCAGAGGAGTCGAATGGAAAAATATCGATTACGGATCTTTTTGCCGGAGAGATGAAATCATGTGTTGCCCCCGACAACACATTGGATGAAATGGCCTATTTGATTTGCCGTGGAGGTTGGCCGGGCACCCTTGGAAAAAAAAGAGATGCTGCTTTGCGCATGGCTTCCAACTATGTGAAGGCTATATGCGAAAACGACATATCGCGTGTTGACGACACACATCGCGATGCCGACTTCGCATTAAGGCTTATGCGTGTTTACGCACGGCACCAAGGCGGACAGGTTCCAGTAAGCATGTTGTATTCCGATTTAAAGGCAAATGGAGGTGATTCGCTTACGGAAAACACAATATCGTTGTATTTGTCGGCTCTGAAAAAGATTTTTGTGATAGAAGATATGCCTGCATGGAATCCTAATCTAAGGAGCAAAACAGCCATTAGAACATCAGACACCCGCTATTTTGTCGACCCTTCGGTGGCGACAGCTGCACTCGGACTAGGTCCCAAGGACTTGATGAAAGACCTTAGCACCTTTGGTCTGCTGTTCGAGACAATGGCCGTGAGGGACCTGAGGGTTTATTCCGACGCTATCGATGGCCGGGTATATCACTACAGAGACCATAACGGCCTGGAATGCGACACCGTGGTTCATCTCCCTAACGGACACTATGGTCTCGTGGAAATCAAACTGGGAGGTGAGACACTTATTGATGAGGGTGCTGCAAGCCTGAAAAAACTATCTGAAAAAATAGACACCACCAAGATGAAAGCCCCTTCGTTCTTGATGGTACTGACAGCTGTCGGATCTTACGCTTACCAACGAAAGGACGGCGTTCTGGTGGTACCCATAGGGTGTTTGAAAGATTAAAAACCTGTAATATAATATGCCAAGAGGACAAAGAACAGCCAATCGGCCAGCACGACTGCAAGACGCACTGGTGCTGCACAAATACATTCTGAGCCTGCTGGGATGCAGAGACCTGGCGGCGTTGAGCGCCGACCTGAAAGACCCTGCATTGGAAGGTGTGGACGACGACGGGGTGTCGCGTATCTACTATGCCCTGAAAGGGCACCTCTATGGGAGCTATTCCATCTCGGACAAGCAACTGTACGACTACGACCTGAACATTGTGCTCCACACACGCGAAATCAATGAGCGTCGCACGGAGAAAATCCAATGGAAATACTACCAGTATCTGGCCTTGCTGTTCACGGAAATCTATCTGGATCGCTACTTCGGCAACCGCACACGGCTGCTGAAAGACATCAACGGATTCCTGCACAACGACTTCAACCTCCGTGCGGACACGTGGCACGGGATGAGCGACTTTACCGACAGCGACCTCAACAAACTGGCCTTCTGGTGTGCCACAGGTTCGGGAAAAACGCTGATGATGCACGTCAACATCAAGCAATACCAGTACTATGCTGAAAAATACAGGGCCAAGAAGCTGAACCGCATCATCATATTGACTCCCAATGAAGGCCTCTCGGCACAACATCTGCAAGAGCTGCACAATTCGAACATCGCAGCTGAGCTGTTCAGCAAACAGTCGCGAGGCGGACTCTTTGTAGGCAAGACGGTAGAAGTGATAGACATCAACAAGCTGGCAGAGACCGACGGCGACAAGACGGTGGCCGTAGAGAGTTTTGAAGACAACAACCTCGTGTTGGTGGACGAAGGCCACAAAGGCAGCGGCGGCGAAGTGTGGAAAGGCTATCGCAACACGCTGACGCAGGAAGGGTTCTCGTTTGAGTATTCCGCCACCTTCGGACAGGCTATTGCAGCACAGACGGGCAGCGGTCGTAATGCGTTGCTCGAAGAATACGGCAAAGCCACGCTGTTTGACTACAGCTACCGCTACTTCTACAACGATGGCTACGGTAAGGACTACAGGATTATGAACCTTTCGGGTAAGCGAGGGCAAAGTGAGCTCGCTCATTTTGCCGAGCGGGAGAAAGGTCGGCCGCAGGCCAACATGGCCTCGTGAGACGATGAGGAACTGTTGAATATGTACCTGACGGCTTACCTGCTATGCCTCTACGAGCATACGCTTGTGTATGAGAGCACACCGCTGGTCAGGAACCGTTTCCTCATCGCACGGCCGCTGGGCATCTTTGTGGGTGGATCAGTCAATGCCGTAAGGAAAGTACGCGGGCAGGATGTGAGCGATGTAGTGCAGATACTGCTGTTTCTGCAAGCCTTTATTGCCAGGCCTCAGGAATTTGCCGGCTATATCAAACGGCTGCTGAATCCAGAGGACGGCATCAAGAACACCCGAGGCTACTCATTGTTTGCCAACAGCTTTATGAAGATAAAAGAGGGACTGAAGATTGGCGAAGAGGATGCGTTTGCCCGGAAGACATACAGCAGGGTGATTGAGAAGTTGTTCCACAGCAATATGACGGGTGCGCAACTGCACTTGGACAAGCAGAAAGGAGGCGACAAAGAGATAGGTCTACGTATCGGCAACGGCGAGTATTTCGGGGTAATCAATGTGGGCGACAGCGACTCGCTGATGAAACTCTGTGAGGACAACGGACTGGATTGTAAGCCACTTGAATTTGGCACACCATCGCTATTCAGTACAATCAACGACGAGAGCTCCTCGATCAACATCTTGATAGGTTCGAAGAAATTCAGCGAGGGATGGAGTAGCTGGCGTGTATCGGCAATGGGCCTGATGAACGTGGGACGTAGCGAAGGTTCAGAGATTATCCAACTGTTCGGTCGAGGAGTGCGGCTGAAAGGATTCAAATATTCGCTAAAGCGCAGTTCGGCACTTGACGGCAGCTACAATCCAGGACAGATACCCAAGGGACTACGAGCCATAGAGACACTGAACATCTTTGGCGTGAGAGCCGACTATATGGACACCTTCCGAAAGTATCTGGAGGATGAAGGATAGCCCGCCAACGAAGAGACCTACACTACAGTGAAGATACCGACAGTGAAACTGCTTGGCGACACCAAACTGAAGATTGTAAGGCTGAAGGAAGGTTACGATTTCAAGAAGGCTGTCACCGTGCATCCCGAGGAGATGGCCAACAAAATACTGGTGAGGGTTGACTGGCGACCGAAGGTGGATGCCATTTGGAGCAGTGGTAAGTCCGGAGCCGGTTTTGCGGCAGAGGGTAAGATTGACAAATTGAAGCCTGCACACCTGAATCTGCTGAACTGGAACAGAATATTCTTTGCCATTGAGCAGATGAAGAACGAGCGTAGCTGGTACAATATGGAGCTGAATGCCGATATGTTGCGACAACTGATGAAGAATCCGGATTGGTATGAACTGACCATCGATGACTATGACCTGGAGTTTCACGACTTCGGACGTGATGTGGCACGTTGGGAAGAGATAGCCATTGCCCTGTTGCGGGCATATATAGGGTCTACTAAAAAAGCTCACACGGCGAACCTGCCGAGAGTCGGATAAATTGCAACGGGCACCGGGCGGAGGCCAAAAACGCGATTCTCGGCAGCGAATCCGGCCAAGATCTCGAAAATGGACAAAAGAAGATCCCGAAGGAACTTCTTCAGGTTCTTCGCGAAGAAACATCCTGCTATCCAGCTCCGAGCCGTATCGGGAAGTTTCGCCCTTATGTTGTCGGCCCGGTATCGTCGCTTGCCTGTCCCGAAGGC
>FLNX01003174.1_pt1 | contig 15409 bp, 7 predicted proteins | sample 1140341 | NCBI WGS metagenome assembly FLNX01 (sample SAMEA3878208, study PRJEB12797) | bioreactor metagenome | biome: Moose rumen | place: Sweden | collected 2011-10
CAAAGGTACACATTTCATTACAAAATATGTATCGTTTGGTGGTATTATTTGGGTAGGATGGTGTGTCAGGTCATCCACGGACTTTTGCAACTGAGCCCGTAGGGGAGATATTCTGTGGCATGACATAAGGTTGGCCCACTACCAGTCACGAGGTTCGCGCTGCCCAAGTGGTCGGTGTGGTAGAAGAACGAAAGATTCTCCACCGGAGAGGTTCTCTGTTCAGACTCAACAATCGAATCCGTTTCTTCTGATTCTGAGTCCCTGTTCCCCATGACCACCACCGTTCCTGTGTTGTTGGGCGGCACACAGCCGTTCCAGTAGCCCGGTCGATTAAACGGATAGTCGTAGTTGTTCATGTCTATATTACTATATGGCATGGCAAAGTTAGTGTAATTTCCTGAAACCTGTGCTTTTTGTTCACCATATTTAACAGGATAGTCCACTTTTACATATATAGACTTGCCCGCCACCGTCGTTATTCCACGTGGATCATAGCCAGGCGCATTAGCGATTTTCGATGCGACACGCTTGTTCCCGATGAAGAAATGCTTCACATAACGCGGCTCCACATCCTCACTTCCTGTAGTACCAGTTACTGTGTAGTGCGGCCCTACATAAAAGGTATAGTGCAACGTGTCCGACGGGGGTGTGGCCTCCGCACTGTTCGTATATACTGCTTCGTAAGGTGCCGAAAGCTTCACCGTGCGGTTTCCGTCTGCATCGTAGATATACGATGATACATAGCCGTTGTAGGATGCAGCCAACAAACGGCTTTCCTCGTCCCATAGATAGCGAACATGATTGTAGGGTGTACCGATGCTGTCAATACAGCCGTTCTTGTCATACCTGAATGTGTGAGTCTGTGGATTGCTGCCCACCTCCGAAACCTTGGCAATCTGGAACTTTTTACCCGAGTTTGTCTTATAATGATAGGTATATGTGCTGTTATATGTATTTACGCCATTCGGGACAAGTCCATTTTGCTCCATTGACAAATTCTTTCTATTGACTCTGTACACATTATCGTATGCCATCCTCAACTTTTACAGAAACTTTGGTTCTCAAAGGAAATATTGTAATGATGAAGCAGTTTCCTAATTCCAATAGGGTACGACCATCTTATAATACGCCTTTTCTTCAGGAAAATCCAAAGGGGTATCATATCCTCCGCAATTATAGTCAAAGAAAGTGAAACGGTTATATGCATCTCCCCTGATTAGATACAGTTGGTAATAATCAGGTTGAATATCGAAATGGTACAAAGCATAGCCACCATGAAGATATTTTTCAAAATGGTCAGTATGCCAATCTGTAATAAGATACTCTTCATTTTTCCTAATATACGTCCAAGGCATAGCAAATGTGTTGTATTCCAGTAAGAAGACATACTCCTTGTTTAAGAACTTGTAGTCTAAGGAGTGATTATTGAAGTCCTTTCTACTCATGATAAAAGATTGATGCAGATGTTCTTTACAACTAATCACGACAGGCGAATTAATGTGAATGATACCGACGAAATATACTAATGACTTATCGTATTCTTTACTCTTGGATATTTCTCTTCCCTTTAGGTAGTCCTGTGCGACTAACTCGAAAGAACACACTAAGCATAACAAAAGAATAAAAACACTTTTCATTTTCATTGATTATTTTTGTGAACATTAATTATCATTTACAACGTTGATTCTTATACCGACCCCAGCATAGGAATTGGTATTTCTTCTATCTGAAGATTGCTTCATAATCGTTTTGATTGTTTCTTTATTTATTTTCAATGCCCTGGAGGAATCTGTCTCTGCAGCAGTCATAATTCCGGAATACTGATGCTCAACACCTAAGGTATGTCCAATCTCATGAGCACCTGTATCGGTTTCGCGTCTTGACGGTTTTATTTTTATATAACGACCTTGAGTAGTCCTGCCATTTAGATTAGCTTCTTTTTCTAGATTCAAATCGGTAACGTATAAATTTGCGGCCTTTGATTTGTCTTCATCAACCTTTTTCCTTACGCTTTCCACTTTTCCATATCTCATATCAACCTCAACTTCATTAACGTGCAAATCAAAATTGACCACTTTATCTTTATATTTATACTTTCCGCTTTGATTGTTCCAGAAACTAATGGCTTTTCGGGCAGATTCTGCATCTTCTGTTGCAGCATAATAGATAGCATAAATTCTTATTGTGTTAGTCTTTTCGTCTATGTAGACATGATAATCCCTGCCATCTGGGTCAATCAGCTTGACGGGATTTCCCATGCAATACGCATAGCTGCTGACATGGGGGTACTTCAGCTGCATGGGATCGGGGCTGAGCCAGATACCGATGCGCGGGGCATAGTACCTTGCGCCATAGTAATAGTTACCCGTCTCTGCATCAAGTTCCTTGCCACTGAACAGGAAGTCGGAATGGTAGTACGAGCTGTTCCGCTCGTCCTTGAACACCTCGCCAGTAGGCAGGAACATCAACGTCTCGGCAATCTGGCCATTGCTGTTCAAAACCAATCGCGAACTGCCAAGGTGGTCGGTGCTGTAGTAATAGACCTTCTTCCAGTCCGTGTCGGGGTTTGCCGTACCTCTCTCATCGTCGGAGTCATCCGCGCTGGAAGTGTCAGCATCGGAAGGAATCATGCCGATATTCACGAGGCTGCGCCTGTCTACTGGCCGGTAGACGTATTGCAGCGAATCGTAGCAGGCGGCGATGACCTGCTCCTGGGCCTCCCGCTTCGCACCATAGTCAATGCCTCCGAGGACGATGTCCTGTCCCGCCATCTCCTCCTCGTCGAAGTTGCCGAGGACGGAAGACTCGTCGCTGAGCTTCGCCACACGCACGGCGATGCGCTCGCTGCCAATGTAGATATGCTCGGTGTACCGCTCGCCGTCGTGCATCACGAAATAGGGATTGGCATAGAGCGAGTAGTGCGGGGCTTCCGTGCGGACTCCAGCCTCTGCACTGTTGGTGTATACCGCCTCGCTGCCGCTGTGCTGTTTCACCGTGCGCTTGCCCTCCCCGTCGTAGATGTACGTCGATACGTAGCCGTTACTCGCTGCCGCTAAGAGATGGTTCTGCGTGTCCCACAGATAGCGCATGTCCGTCAGTGTGGAGAGCATACGTATCACGTTGCCGTTGGCATCATAGTTGAACGAATGAGTCTCCTTAATCTTTGGTTCATGGGTGATGTTTGTCGTGCAATAATGGTTTTCTGCAACGCTTGAACACCGATACTTGTTGCCAGATAGAGGGTAGGTGTAATGGAGGCTGTCGCCAGCATACTGCGTGGTGCCGTTCACCGTACGCCACATCGTGGCCGCCTTGCTCTTGGGGCGATACAGCACATCGTGTGTCATGGTGGTCTTGAAATAGCCGTTGGTGCCGTCGGTTAGCTCCGATTCGGTCAGTCGCGACCATTTGTCGTAGGCAAACGACTGCTGCACGTTGCCGACAGCATTGTTCAGCTGTGTGATGTTTCCCACGGCATCGTATTTGTAGGTGTGGTCCACCAGGTCGGTTCCGTTTCCATTCTTCACCTGTTGCCGGGTGAGCCACTGCCGCTTGCTGTCGTAGGTGTAGGTTGTGGCGGCATTGTTGCCCTGCTTCATGTAAACGCGCCGTCCCAGCTTGTCATAGCCCATGAGCGAGACGTAGGCAGTTCCTGTCTTCGTGTTTCGGCGTATCTGCTCCAAATTGCCGCAGCGGTCATAGATGTATAGCACTTTTTCGTTGTCGGGATATTGGATGCGGAGGATGCGCCCATAGCTGTCGTACCTGTAATGAGTGGCAAAAGATGCCGTGCCGGTATTTGGAACGACGATGGTGCGCAGTTCGTCCACGACATTACCCATGGCATCATAGCCATACTCTGTGGCGCCAGAACCGTCCACGCGCAGGACAACGCGTCCAAAGGCCTTACGGTCGGACTGTGTGCCGCCATAATAATACTGGACATTGTTTTCTGGATGGTCGGGCATCTGCACGCTCACAAGCCTGTTGCGGTAGTAGGTGTAGTTTGTGGTCAGTCCGTCGGCATTGGTCTGTGATGTCATGTTGCCCGCATTGTCAAAAGCATAGGTGGTAAGTCCCGAAGCGGGATGATTCACAGAAACGGTATTCCCTGCCATATCGTAGGAAAGGTAGGTCTTGTTGCTCAAGGCATCGGTCACCCTGACAGGTCGTCCAAGCCCATCATATAGGTAATTTATAGAGTAAGAGCGGTTATTCAGATGGCGCACTTCCCTCATGGTCAGCCCAGCACCGCTGGTATAGGTGTCTGTCACATTGCTGATGGCATCCGTCGTCTCGGTTTTGAGCAAATGGCTTGACATGCTATATGCATAGCTTGTCGTGTCATTGTCAGGAAGTATTACCGCTGTCGGACGATTCAGCATATCATATACAGTGGTGGTGGGTGTCACGTTGTCCGTGTCGGCCATGCGGAATGTGCCGACGGCATACATGGAAAGGGCTGGCTGGTACTGTTGTATCGGCCTGCCGTAAGGATCGTAGTTCGTCCTGCCACTCACAATGGTGCGCTGGTAGCGGGTAGTGTTTGATGAGCTTGTCATTACGTATCCGTTTTTTCTGGTCTGTACACTTCTGCCGAAACCATCTACAAAGTTATAGGTAAGCACGTTAGTACTGTCTGTAGGAACGCTTTCGCTGGCCTGATGACTGTGACGTATGTGCTCGGTTGTCACCGTATAGGCTGGAGTCGTGATGTTGCCATTGGAAACAGTAGCCATTGGCCTGTAGCTGAACTCTACGGTTGCGGGTTTATTATCTTCCGTTCCAATTTCATTCGGTGATGTTACACTTACTAAACGCCCAATATCGTCGATTATTGTATAATACAACGAGTTATTAACATCTTTTTTCTTTTGGGCGATACCGTAGCGATAGTCGTAGTCGTAAAAATGTACGTAATCGTTAAAGGCATCTCGGACCTCTGTGACGTATGTGTTCAGGTCATTCTCGTAAGCGTAGCTATATGTCTGACTGTGTCCGTCGGCTCCTGCGGGAAGAGTTATCTTTGTGACGTTACCGTGAGATATATTATTGTGATCAATATCATACTCATACGTGGTGACAGCTTGTTGTTGCCAGTCGGCTCTGAGATATTGCGTCACCTCCTCAACGTCTGTGGGATAGCGGTGGACATATTCGTAGCCTGTGCTGGAGAGAGGCTCATCGTGGATGTCATAGACGGTTATGTCAGTTGGGTGGCAGTAGACGTTGAGTTCCATAGCCAACAGGTTCAAGTCGTACTCATAGTCTGTCATGCGGTCGTAGCCTCCTTCGCCGTCAGCGGAAAGGGCACCCTTGTCGCTATACTTCACCGACTCCACCTCGCCGTGGCTCTCCTCGGTGATATATGTGAAATGGGTCTGCTCAACCACCACATTGTCGAGCTTACGCTCGATGAAGCGGAGAGGCGTGAAGACAGCACTCTCAGAATCGGATGAAGACTCTTCAAGAGCCATGCCCCTGTTCCAAACGGCATTGTTGCCTGACTCAGGCTTCATCCCGTAGTTGTAATAGTTGTTGCATGTCTCTGACAGCTTCGTCCCGCTGGGAGTCTGCACGGAAGTAGACATCAAGTTGCCCTGTGCGTGCCAGTCAGACACGTCGTAGGTGTCGACACGCTTGCGGTATACGGACGTGTTACTCACAGCTGTATTGATGTCATTGGTCGTCACAGTACCGAAGCCGAGGAACTCTCGCTCACGGCGGTCGTACTTGCCATCGGAATAGGTGAATGTCTGCCGCTGGTTGGGACCGTCGTCGTGGATACCATCATCGATGGTCAGGGCTGACAATGTCCATTTGCCACCAGGATGGTCGTATGATGCCGTACTGCGGCTGTATTCGAGGGTAAAGGTTCCACCGAGGGAGTTGGTAACGGTTTGGAGCATGTTGGTGCAGCCTATATCCGAGAGCCTAAAGGTAAGAGAGGTAGGTGAAGAAGAAGTGAGGATATCGGGGAAACCGTCGCCGTTAATGTCGCGTATGGTCTTCGTCGTGCTGTTCGCCGACCAGCTGGTATGCGCACTGGGGTTCATCACCACCCGCTGCGCTGTTCCCACTATGGGTATCGACAGGGTGTAGGCCATGTTGGCCGACTCCGACTGGGTGATATTCTCCTGGAAAAGAGCTGAGTCGATGTTGATGACCGAGGAGGAAAATCCTGCACCGGTATTCAGATATGCCTTGGCCGTGTTGGTGCTGGTGTCATATATCACCTTGTCTGGCAGTCCGTCGCCATTAAGGTCGATGTACTCACACTTGGAATAGTTTGTCGTCTTGGCACCACCTGAACCGCCAGAAAAGCTCGAAAGTCCATAGTCGAACGAGCCGCCGATGCTGACGGTCGCGTCATAGCCATGTGTAAGTGTTGGTGAAAGATTGGCGAGGGATGTTTCCGCCGTAAATGCGTATCCAAGATTATACTTCACTTTTACGTTTTGGAAATCTATCAGATCGGGCAGACCGTCGCCATTAAGGTCGATATACTCCCATTCTGATGTGTCGTCAGAGCTTCCCCCTGTCGTGCTCAGGTTGCCTGCAATCTTTGCCGTCCGCTCTGCGCCGTTCTCAGGATGTCCCTTGCGCTTGAAAGCATGTACGGCCTGTCCTCCCGCCGTGTTTGCCAATGAGGTGCTTGACGCTGACTGCACTGCCGCAGTCGACAGGCTTGCCATGTCACTGCCGAAACTGCCGAGAGGTCCGGTATATTGAATGTGTCCGTCACCTAAGATGTCCGGATAGCCGTCGCCGTTCATGTCCATGAAAGCCGTCGTGGTCTTACTATTGCCTGTGGCAACATTACCAGACATCGAGAAGAAGGCTGCCCCGGCACCACCCATGATATCGGTGCTGCTGTTCTTGGTCACAAGAGGTATTCCAAAAGCCCCACTATGGCTTCCGCTTAGTGAGGCAAGGGGGGTGACGGCCCTTACCTCAGGAACAGACAAGCGTCCGGCACAGAGCGTGTCTCCATGTATCCACACGTTGCGGCTGTGGCCGTATGCCGGTACGGAGACTGAGTCTTGACGCATGATGCACAGGGGGTGAAACATGATGGTGTCCTGGGCATTGGGCAAGACAAGCCGGGACATGTTGATGGGGCCGTTATACTCCGTTGCATCAGGAATGTAGGATATGTGGCTCCACCCTCTGTAGTCAGGGCAGATGGCTGTCGGTTCTACACGGGAATATACCGAAGCATACCAGTTGCCAGTTCTCGATTTGATACCTTCAGCAGAGTCAGAGGAATCGCCGACACGGTTCATCTGGTCTGCTTCGCCTCCCGCCTGCATGACAGAAAGGCTGTCGTCTGACATAACCTCATTCCATGACGTGGGAACATCAGAGGCATTGTCTGCCATGAAGAACAAGGCATGCTGGACCTTCCCTGCAGTTGTTGGGTTCTTGAAATAGTACTCCACAATGACGGAATCACCTGAGATGGGAACGTAGATGGTATTGTTCCGATTGAAGTAGTCTGTGTTCTGTATGGGGTATGTACCTGCGTGAACCTGAAGATTCGGAAAGGTCTTTACGACCATGTGTACGGAGTCACTACTTATCTGACTATTGAAATGGATTTTGGGAAAGAGTTGACCATACTCACGCTCATACCGTCCTCCTGCTTTGTATTGTCTATTGTAGCATAGGTATTTGACGGGGGCGTAAAAAGTATTGCCGCCGCTTGTGACTTGCAGGTGGGGGCGTATCTTTTCCCATTGAACGTTACTTTCGGAGAACAATTCCAGTCTGACGAACTTGGCTCCATTGAGATTCACGGTTTGATTGATTTCAGACGTGATGCCAAAATCCGTATACGACATCTGCTGTCCGTATGAATTGAGCCTGACCGCACGGAGCTTAACTGCTTCCGACAAAGTTGCAGTTTGGGTGATGCTTCCGTGAATCGTGGCTGTTGTCCCGCTGACGGGTATGGGGGTATCCTGCGACCAGCTCACGGCCTGCCTTGCTCCGTAGACGGCATTCTGGTAATTGCCTGGGGAGTAGTTCGGAGTTTCTCCTGCTTGAAATTCATATCCAGTATATCGGATTTCGGATTCCCATACGACTTGATCGAAACTGCCATTGCTAAGCTGGCTTGAACCGGATTGTACTCTGAAGAACACTTTTTCTCCAGCCGACACATAGAAACTTAAGTTGGCAGAATATGAAGTGCCATCTCCTTTCTGGATGGTTTTAGACCACCTGATGATATTCTGATGCTGAATGCTTGTGTTCACTTCATCCGCATCGTTGTATTCCGCTGAAGATGCGTCCTCTGTTGTAGGCAGCAGCCTTCTTACACTGCCACTGATGGAAATATTGCCGCCAACGGGTGCCGTCCACACACGGACAGCATCCACCATGGGAGAATATTTCAACAGGGAGTCTCGCTCTTGCGAATCGTAGGTGTTGGAGAACTGCACACTGCCGCCCCCGATGTAGGGTACGCCTGCGGCATCGCTATCCGTGGAAAACGACGGGGCTGTATCGCCAGCCTTCGTCGTATTGAAATAGACTGTCTCCCCTGATACGATGTCTACAAGGCCGTCGCCGTTGACATCAGCCAGATAGGTCGTCGTCTTTGACTTTGACAGGCTGTGGTCTAAACCTGCCTGTGCTGGCGAACGATAGCCCTGAGTGCCTCCACCATACGTAGAGGTGGATGTTTTCTGGAAATCCTTGATGGGGATGTCTACTTGTTTGGCATTGTCGAAATTGCCGTTCGTATTTTGCAAATTGACTTTCAATATGTTGTCCTTGATGAAGAGCCTGTCGGCAAGGCCGTCGCCATTGATGTCCACCAAGGAGGAAAGCCCCGTCGTGGTGCTTTGGCTATAGCTGACGGACATGCCCGCGGAATTCTTCTTGGTTCCATTCGCATCGAATGTACCCACTCCAGCATATACACCACCGCCAACTCCTTTGGTCTTGCTTCCACCAATGGCTGTTGTCTTGCCATTTAACCCACTGACAGAAACGGGAAATCCCGCATCGTCGGGAGTTGTGCTGATGTTTTTTGATGACGCTGTCTTGAAGGATATCGTATTGCCAATGTTGCTGTTGTGATAGAAGAATTGATTGAAAGACACCTCGTTACTGCCGTTGTCCAGATGGGTTACCTTTGAGAGTAGCTTCTTATTGTAGGTTCCATTGGTGTAGTTCAGCGGATAGCTGCGCAAGAGTGTGTCGCGGAAGAGGACATCCACCCGCTGTAGCAGTCTGTGGCTTGACGTAAGGAAACCATAGCGGGCACTACTCCGTCGCATGTTTTTCGTAAAGGATGCATTGCTGATAAAGTTCACAGTGATGTCAGCTTGACCAGACGACTCTTGACGGTATACTTTCACATTGTCAGGATAGACAGCCTTAGCTTGAAGGGAACCACTAATTGTCTCATTGTCATTAGAATAGCTATATATGCAATAGTCACCATGTATCTCCTGCACCTTGGTGAGTTTCCACTCGGCGATGACCGTTCGGCTGTTACCTGCGGCGTCGGTGAATGTGCCTTTGAGCATACCATCCGTCCCATTACTGCTACCGTATGTATAAACAGTGCCGTTGTTGTCAGTAACCTCCCAGTAATAGTTGGAGGGAGAAGAACCCTTGCGTACGATTCGGCTGAAGTCACCTCCTCGACGGGTGTAGAAACGACGGTTGTCTGTACGCAGCACGTTTGGCGAGCGGTGAGCCGTCGTTAGGCTGTCACCTGTCTCGAAGCAGAGCATCACACCATTGAGCAGGTAGGTCTCTGTTTCTTTGTTTGCGTCATAGCGTGGCACACCCCAGCGAGTGTCCACGGTGATGGAGGGGATGGGCAGGTCCCATCCCTCGCCGCAGAAGCCGCTGCCACCGTCGCTGCTGTATTGCAGCCCTAACTGTGGTGACATACCGTTACGGGCGGGTGGCATCTCGAAGGCATAGCTGAGCGATGCTGTGCCGTGGTTGTTGGCAGTTGGTGGGGCGATGATATTGATTTTCGAGGCGGGGTCGGCAGGCTCGATGTCGTTCATCATCGTGGGAGCGAAGCCTTCTGTTTCGGGCATATCGGGCAGGTTGACCGAAGGCTCGTTGCCGTCGGACACGTCGCCGCCTCTATCGCCATTGGCATCGTCTGTCTGCGTAGTGTCTTTTGGCAACGCCTTGCGTGAGCTGTCTTTTAAGGTGTCATTATGATCCACGGCCAACACTTTGTCGATTGCCGATGCGGGAATGAGGTTGTGCCGGTTGCCGAGGATGATGCCAGAGATGAGCAATCCGGCTATGGTGGTCAGGATGATATTCTTCTTCATGGCTATTTTACGGTGATTTTCTTGGTGTATTCCTGGTTGTCGGTCAGTGCCTTGACGATGTAGACACCCGGAGCGTTGACTGAGAATGTCGCTGTGCGGCGACCAGATCCGTTCAGAGAGTATTCGCCATAGTGACGTCCGGCAGCATCGAAAATGAGAAGTGATGCCATGTTGTTGCCGGGCAAGTCGAGCCAGGCCGTAAACTCGCGGGAGTTGTTGCCATTCGACGTGATACCGAAAACGGATGAGCCTTCCGCTTCGATAGTTGTTGCCTCTTCTTTCAGATCAAAGGTTTCCTTGGCCGAAGAAGTGGGCGGTGTTCCGTTGGCAAAAGTGAAGTAATGTGCTTCCGTAGGGTCGATTTTCACATTGTGGAAAATTGACTTGGCTCTGCTTGTGTCGATTTCATCGCATTTGATATAGGTGACGTTTGAACCAGTGAAGTCAGGGGTATCACTTATCAGCAGATAGGTGTCCGATGGAGAGTCATTGAACGGACCAGAATTATTGGCTATCGTGTTATAGCCTAATTCTATCAAGTTTCCTGTGTCGGAAAAACCTCCTATACGTAAATTGTTGATATTCAAAGATCCAGAAGAAATTGTAGTGATGATACCATTGTATTGCCTCGGGCCAAAAAGAATCGGGTCGAAACCAGGTAGAAAGTCTCTGTCGGCATCAACACCTTCCGAATTGTCGCTTGCTCCATTACGTAGGATTGGAGAAACAGACGGGGTGGCAGAAGGAACATATATAGAACTGCCGGAAACATACGTATTATCTGCACTAAGAGTCATCCAATTGCCACGACGGTATATCCGAATCTTCTTACCTCGACAATGGTTGCCGTTAATGTTTGAAGCCTGTACCAGGCCGTTGTCAACACGCTTGATAAAGCCACTGCTAAACTGGTACCCATAAGAACATATTGCCGTGCTGTCTTTCTCGAAAAGGCCAATCTGGAATGTTGGCGTAGTTGTAGTGGGACAAGTAAACTCGAAATACTTGTCGCCGGAAGAGGCAGGACCGAACTTGGCATACTTGTCACTTCCTGAACCACTAACAGAATATACATAGCCTTCACGTAAAACCTGAAGGGAGGAATCTTCATAATCGACCGTATCATTTTCACTTTTGTTGGTGATACTGCTTTTAATTTTCCATTGTCTGTCCAAAATATGCCAAGTGCCACTGGTCCATGAGAGGTTTGCTCCATTATCGCCCCATATCATATACTTTCCAGGAGGAATGGTGTTACCACGTTCTCTGCCTATGGTAAGCAGACGATTACGACTTGTTAAACTGTATGAGTCGTGATTACAGAATGTTTCATAATCTCTGTTAGCAGCGCTTGCCCAATGAACATACGATGAGGTGGACATCAGCTGTGAAAGACTTCCATCGTTGCCTATGCCAGTCACCCTATGGTGGAATGCATTGTTGCCAGCATTCCAGATGAGGTTACCGCTGCTGTCGTAGTATGAACCCAGAAGCGTCAGGCCGTATTTCAGTGCCAGATAGCTCTCTATCTTCCTGCGCTCCTGCAGTGACAGCATACGGTTGAAAACGATGATTTCAGGGCAATAGCCGTTGAAGGTTTTAAAAAGGTTAACTGTGGTTTCCTGAGCATCCCATAGCGAATGGGAAGGCATCATAGTACGGGTATAAGAGATAATACGGGGAAGCGTCTTGTTTTCCGCACCCATTTGATTGGGCATTATCTCTATCATGTTGGGATGGTAGCCCAGAGTATCTGTGTTGGTTGCATGAATTACCCTTTCGGTATGCAACGTAAAGGGATTTGATGTGTCTATCTGGTAAACGTTTGTATGCAGGGCGGTGTCTTTCGGTGCGAACACACCGATGACTGTAGCTTGTTGCAGCCCTGCATGATCGAATGCCGTGGACAAATTACCAGATGGGGCATTCAAGTCAATCGCCGGGTTGAAATTGAACGTGTTGATTACGGAGCGCAACTGTGTGTATTCCGACGAGCCTGTACCTATACACAAAGTCAACCCGTTCCCCGACTTGTCTGAGAAGTGGTATCTCCCGTTGAGCAGGCTGTCCGTTACAGGCTTGGCTTGGAACCACACAGCCGCCCCTTTCACGCCCTGCACAGTCTGCCCTTGGGCTGCAAGGGGAATGCAGCCCAGAGCGATGGCTTGGATTAACAAACATCTCTTCATCTCTAAATATTGTATGACCCTAAATGCTTAACCAAGCCATATAACTGCTGCCATCCTCGTCATAGAGACAAATCCTGTAGGCCCCGCTGCCGTAGAACGAGAGGTTGTAGTACAGTGTGCCGTCGTCCGTCACGGGATGGTTGTCTTCCATGATGAGGGCATCATCTTTATAAATACGTACACACGCGACGTCGAACGAGGCGCAAAGACTCAGCGTGCCGGAAGAGGCTTCGTAGATGCCCGACACGTCCGCAAGGGCAGGGGCGCGGTGGGGTCTGTTAACATGTGTGTCATCATTATCATTGTTTTCGGTTGTAATGATGAATGTTGTCTGATCTTGGGCGTAGCTTACGCTTGGATTCATTGCAAAAGTACCCATAGCACATAACAGCTTGAAAATGTCTTTTTTCATATTCTGGTGAATTGGTTTGCGGTTGCAAAGTTAAGCTGATTTTTCGTTCCTTCCAAACAATACGGGAACTTTTTTGAGGGGTGGTTACATTGTTAATTTTTAGTTAAAAGCCCCGTATACAAAGAGCTTTGAGCACCTTTGACTTCGTGAAAGAAGGGCAAAATACAACCTTCTCGTGCAACCTTTTACGGCTCTGACGGTAGCCTTTTCAGCTCTTTTAAGCGATGTCGGTACGACTTGATGGCCGACGTGGAAACATTCAATATCGTCTCCATCTCTTTCGACGTCACTCCCATTGTTGTGAGAACAAGATAGGTATTCAGGCGCAAGGGCAGCTCTGGGTAAGGGGCCGTTGCTTTTGCATATTCCGAACAATGTGCTATCTGGAAATAGTTTACGAAGTCCTGTTCGCGTCGTTTGTTTAGTTGTATGTCCAGCTTCCTGCCGACAATGTCTTTGTAGACGGAGGCCCCGTTCAGCATGATCTTCTCCACATCAGCAGCGGCCGATTTTGCCCACTTCTCCAATTGCTGTCTTTCCCTCTCAGCCTCGCTTGCCTTCTGTCCGAGTAGGCTGATTTGGGCTTCCTGCTCGTTCCTTAACTGATTCAGGGACGATAGGGCTGCTTGGTATTGCTCCCTATACTCGTCCCGGAGTCGTTTGAGCTGTATGAGCCTGCTATTGGCTTCTGCCAAAGCTCTGACCCTCTTGTTGAGTGCGCGTCTCGTAAGCCTTCTGTAGCTCATGAAAACAAAAACCAGCATGATAAAGGCCAACACTACCAACAGCGATGCCTGTCCTATCCATGCATTCTGACTTCTTGTCAGCCTGTCTTGGTCGTAACGCTGTTGTTCCTCCATTAGCCTGGATGCCAAGGTGCTTTCGTTTTGGCTGCGAAGATGGCTGTTAACCTTTTCCAAGAGTTCTGCCTCATGCCGGAAGTCGCCCCGTTGGTGGTAGAGCTGGGCTATTGCGAGGTTGGCTTTCACATCATATTCATCGATATGATAAGTCAGCACCTTCTCCCATCTCTCTCTTGCCGTTGCGGTGTCTCCCTCCATTTTAGCAAGTCTTCCCAGAATCATATAGTGGTTGACGAGTGGCTTGATCTGCATCGCCCTGCCGATAGTGGCCCTGACTTTGTCGTATTGATGGAAGGTCATTTGGCTGTTGGCCATATTGCCCAGAATATATGCCACATCGGAATCTCTCCTGCTTTTCATGATGGGTACAAGCCTGTCATAAATGGCACGCATTGAATCGACATAACCCAACTTGTTGTAGAGAACTGCCTGGTGGTCGAGCGACCGCATGATGCACAGTGTGTCGTGCAGACGACGGGAGCTTTCCACAAATTTCTTAGCATAGCGTAATGCCATCTGATAGAGATGGGCATCACTGTTGACCATCTCCAGATTCTCATAGATCTTGTTCCTGAGCAGCTCGTCGTCGGAGTGTTCGGCCTTCTGTTCTGCCTGCTTGAGCAGGAGGGTGGCCTCCTGCTTCTTGCCGAGGTCGTAGAGGACGACGGCCTTGTAGTAGAGGGAGGCCCCCCTCTTATCCCCCCCAAGGGGGGAGGACTGGATGCCTCGGTGGGTCGAGGAATAATAGGCGATGCTGCGGTTGATAAACGCAGTGTCCACGGGCTGGTAGAGCTTATAGCGGGCGGCGGTGAGGAGCAGGCCGTAGTGGGCCTGGCCTTCCTCATCCAAGGCATTGTAGTCGATGCCTTGCAGAAGGTGCAAGACAGAGTCGGGGTGCTGCTCGATGAGGCTGTCAGCGACCTCTCCCTGCCTCCCCCAAGGGGAGGGATTGCGGCAGGCTGCCAGCAAGAGCAGCAGGGCGATGATGCAGGGCGTCAGCAGACGGGTGGCTATGTTGTTTGTCATGACAATAGACGATTTCGACCGCAAAGATAATGTTTTTCAGTGAGACACACAACTTTGCCGCATGTTTTTTCGCCTTTTAACCGCGGAACGCTGTTTTTCTGACAGAAGGGCGGAAGGACAAAAAGAGCCCACGCTGCTCCTCTTACAGAAGAACACGCGAGCCCGACAGTTCACTTACATCTTTAAAAAACTGCTCAGAAGCGGAATGCATCACACCCCAGCCCCGCCGTCGTGAAGGCCATAGCCGATCTCTGCCGACACATCCACCTGTGCCGATGCCGTTCCGCACAGCATCAGTGCGACGACGGCCAATGACAAAATCTTTTTCATTTGTTTTTCATTATCATGATTTATAATTTGAACAGGAAACTATAGATGAATTAGTGTTTTCAAGTTTCGCAAGTTCCTAACTTGCCAGTTTTAATTGATAGATTTCAACGAAATGACTGAGTTTGTCCGACCGATTCACGAGCATGTCAAGGATTTGTTCATCCTCGATATTGAAGCACTCTGCGATTTCGCGGACGATCTCAAGTATCATATCCCAGATTCTCTCCGTGAGAGTAAGCTCCACGCTACTCATAGTAGCATCCTTAAAGAGTC
>FLNX01000212.1_pt1 | contig 15399 bp, 13 predicted proteins | sample 1140341 | NCBI WGS metagenome assembly FLNX01 (sample SAMEA3878208, study PRJEB12797) | bioreactor metagenome | biome: Moose rumen | place: Sweden | collected 2011-10
TGTCCGAAACTCACGCGCGGACAGTTCCGCTATGACTTCGGCGACGAGGCCGGCTATACCCCACTGCTCCCGATGTATACTCTTGGCCACAACTTCAAGCCGTCGAACATCCACGCAGGCGGTCTGCGCTACCACGGTGCAGGTATTATCATTTCACAGTTGATCAAGGATAGCCTGATGCATGGTGTTGACATCCCACAACTCGAGACCTTTGAGGCCGGTATGCTCTTCGCCCAAACAGAGGGCATCATCCCTGCTCCCGAGAGTTGTCACGCTATTGCAGCCACAATTCGTGAGGCCAAGAAGTGCAAGGAGACAGGCGAGGAGAAAGTCATCCTCTTCAACCTCTCCGGTCACGGCCTGATTGATATGCCAAGTTACGAATCGTTCATCAAGGGTGACCTTCAGAACTACACCGTCACCGACGAGATGATTGCTGAGAACCTCGCAGAACTCGACAAATAACAAAAAAGTAAATCCCAGCCAGTCGGCTGGGATTTGCTTTTTATGCGATATCAATCTGCCGCGATACCTTCACTTTCTCTTCAACAATCTTGGGCAGTTCTACGGTGAGTACGCCGTTGTCGACCTTGGCGGAGATAGCATCTTTCTTCACGTCGTCTGGCAAAATCAGGGTCTGCTCGAACTTTGAGTACGAGAACTCACGACGCAGGTAGCGGGTGTTCTTGTCTTCCTCCTTGTGTTCCTGCTTGCTTTCCATCTTCACAACCAGGTTACCCTCATCATTGATATGCACGTTGAAGTCCTCCTTTTTCATGCCCGGTGCAGCAAGTTCTACGGTATAGGCCTTGTCGCTTTCTTTCACGTTGATGGCCGGAGCCGTGCAATTTACTCTCGGCATAAAGTCTGTATCAAACAAATCATTGAATACTGACGGAATCCAACTGTTACTTCTCATTACTGGCATCATAATCTTTACCTCCTAATTATTTGTTTAAATTGTTAATACTGTTCATTCTGAACTCAACTCCTTTCGAAGCGTCGTTCACTTAGAATAAGGCAAGAAAGATGCCAATCTTGTTTTTATGTCAATTTGACAGGATTGTGCGACAGATTGTCAGTGCATCACCTACGGAAGGTATCTCCGACACGACCATCGAACGCTTGCCATTGGCTTCACGCAGACTGCAACGGCGCACGTTCTTAGTCATATACTCCAGCACACGGCCAAAAGTCTCACTCTGATAGTAGGGGCTATTGGGATTGCTAACGAAGTAGAGGTACATCTTCTGCTGCTTGAGCATAATCTTCTCGATGCCTAATTGCTTGCCCAGCACACGGAGGGGTACGACACGGATCAGTTCCTCTGCCACCTCGGGAATGTCGCCAAAACGGTCCTTCAGACGAGTCCGATAGGCTTCGAGAGCTGCCTCGAGGTCATTGCGGTTAGCCAGATTGTCGAGTTCCCGGTAGAGCAGCATACGCTCAGAGTCGTTCGGCACATACTGGTCGGGGAAGTACATCTCGATGTCAGACTCGAGGGCGCAGTCATCGACATAGGAGGAGGCGTTATGCTCTTCGCCCCCTGACTGAGGCCAGTCCCCCGTTCCCCGAGGGGCTTCTTCATTCCGCAGTTCCGCAATCGCCTGGTTCAGGATTTTCTGATAGGTCTCGTAGCCGAGATCGGAGATGAAGCCACTCTGCTCTGAGCCTAAGAGATTGCCGGCGCCACGGATATCGAGGTCTTGCATAGCGATGTTGATACCAGAACCAAGGTCGGAGAAGTTCTCAAGGGCCTCCAGGCGACGACGCGACTCTGGGTTGAGCGCTGCCAACGGGGGTGCCAGCAGATAGCAGAACGCCTTGCGGTTGCCACGCCCCACACGGCCTCGCATCTGATGGAGGTCGGAGAGGCCGAAGTTCTGGGCGGCATTGATGATGATCGTATTGGCATTAGGGATATCGATGCCGTTCTCCACAATCGTCGTGGAGAGCAGCACATCGTAGTCGTAGTTGGAGAAGTCGAGCACGATCTGCTCCAGTTGCTCCGGCTTCATCTGACCGTGTCCGATGGCGATACGGGCATCGGGAATGTATTTATGGATCATCTCGGCGATGTGCGTCAGGTCGCTGATGCGGTTGTTCACGAAGTAGACCTGCCCGTTGCGCGACATCTCGAAATTGATGGCATCCGTAATAATCTCTGCCCCGAAGGTGTGAATCTCCGTCTGAATCGGATAGCGGTTGGGCGGTGGTGTCTGGATGACACTGAGGTCACGGGCTCCAACAAGCGAGAACTGCAGGGTACGGGGGATAGGCGTTGCCGACATCGTCAGCGTGTCCACATTCGACTTCAACTGGCGCAGTTTCTCCTTGGTGCTCACGCCGAACTTCTGTTCCTCGTCAATAATCAGCAGTCCGAGGTCCTTGAACTTCACCGTCTTGCCAATCAACTTATGCGTACCAATTATTATATCTATCTTTCCGTCAGCCAAGTCTTTCAGCAGTTCCGAAGTCTGCTTCGTGGTACGGGCACGAGTCAGATAGTCCACACGGACGGGCATATCCTTCAGTCGGCCGGAGAAGGTGCGGAAGTGCTGATAGGCCAGCACCGTCGTAGGCACCAGCACCGCCACCTGCTTGCCATCACAGGCCGCCTTGAAGGCCGCACGCACGGCCACCTCCGTCTTGCCGAAGCCCACATCACCACACACCAGACGATCCATCGGACGGGCACGCTCCATATCAGCCTTCACGTCCTGCGTGGCCTTCAACTGATCAGGCGTATCCTCATAGAGGAAACTGGCCTCCAGTTCGTGCTGCAGATAACTGTCGTGGCTGAAAGCGAAGCCTTTCTCCCGGCGACGCTTGGCGTAGAGTTTGATCAGGTCGCGGGCGATGTCCTTGATATGCTTCTTGGTGCGCTCCTTCAGTTTCTCCCACTGACCCGTGCCAAGGGTGGAGAGACGAGGCGGCTCCCCATTGTCCTGCGACTTGTATTTCGCCACCTTATAGAGCGAGTGGATGGACACATAGATGCTGTCGCCGTTCTGATAAAGAATCTTGATCATCTCCTGATAGCCGTCGCCCTGCGGCATACGTACCAACCCCCCGAACTTACCGACGCCATGGTCTACGTGCACCACGAAGTCGCCTACTTCAAACTGCTGTATCTCCTTCAGCGTCAAGGCCATCTTACCACTTCGAGCCTTGTCGCTCTTCAGGTTGTACTTATGGAAACGGTCGAAGATCTGATGGTCGGTGAAGACGCAGATGCGCAGGTCGTTATCCACGAAACCCTCGTGGAGCGTCTTCTCAACGGGGGTGAACGCCACGGCAGAACCTTTCCCCGCCGAAAGTATTTCCTTCAGGCGCTCATTCTGTTTCTGACTGTCAGCCAGGATATAGATCTGATAGCCCTTTAAGAGATAGTCCTCAAACGACTGTTTCAACAGGTCGAAGTTCTTGTGGAACAGGGGCTGTACCGTAATATTGAAGTGGAGCGAGGCATCAGCCTGCGACGAGGGACGATGGCCGAACTCAATGCGACGGAACGTCTCGGCATCAGCCATAAACTGCGCCCCCGTGATCAATTGGGCATCGCGCCGCAACTGCCGCTCGATATCGTGCTGTTCCATCTCCGTTGCTCCCTCCATCTGCTCCATACGAGCCTGCTCGGAAAAGCCTTCCTGATAAGCCCGGTCTACGGCATCGCGGATATAGAGGAAATCCTTGACCACCAGCACCGTATCCTTTGGCACAAACGAGAGGAACGGCACCTTGTCTTCCATCAACGTCGCCAGTTCAGGTACGATCTCAATGCGGTCACGACGATCCTTCGACAACTGATCCTCCACCTCGAAAGTACGGATGGAGTCGATGTCATCGCCGAAGAAGTCGATGCGGTAGGGATATTCGCAACTATAGGAATAGACGTCGAGGATAGAACCGCGCAGGGCGAACTGCCCCGGCTCGTAGACATAGTCCACCTCTCGGAAACCGAACTCCCGCAAGGTCTTCTCTATCCCTGTCACGTCGATGGTCTGATTTCTCTCCAGGATCAGCGTCCTGGAATCCAGTTTCTTCTTCGACACCACCAGTTCGGCGATGGCCTCGGGATAGGTAACGATGTAGAGTTGGGAATTGGAGATCCTCGCCAGCACCTCCGTCCGCAGGATCTCGCTGGCCGCGTCGCGCTGGGCATACTTGATGGCCCGACGGTAACTGCTGGGGAAGAACAGCACGTCGCTATCGCCCATCAACTGCGTCAGGTCGTGATAGAAATAGCCTGCCTCTTCAGCATCCTGAAGCACAAAGAGCAACGGATGTTCACACTTGGCAGCCATACTGCCGAACAACATCGGGGCGCTGGAACCCAACAGTCCCTCGAGGAAAATCGTCCTGACCGAGGATTTTCCTACCGTCTGTGCCAGTGCCGACACCTGCGGCAAACGGGCATACACTTTCTCTAATTCCTGTATATTCATCGCGAATTGGCTACAAAGGTAGTCATTTTTGGCCACAGAATTCACGGATTAACACAGATTAATGGTAAATATCAGTGAAAATCTGTGAAATCTGTACCCAAAACCTTTGTAATATGTGGCTAAAACATTATCTTTGCACTCGTAAACGCTATTATTATGCACGAAAGCGACAGCATCGTTATCATCCCGACGTATAACGAGAAGGAGAACATTGAGAAAATCATCCGGGCCGTCTTCGGTCTGGAGAAGTGTTTCCATATCCTGGTAATCGACGACGGTTCACCCGATGGTACAGCCGCCATTGTCAAGGGGCTGATGGCCTCGGAGTTCAGCGACCGCCTGTTTATCCTGGAGCGCAGCGGCAAGTTGGGACTGGGCACAGCCTATATCATGGGCTTCAAATGGGCATTAGAGCACGACTACGAGTACATCTTTGAGATGGATGCCGACTTCAGCCATGATCCCAACGACCTGCCACGGCTCTACAGCGCCTGCCACGACGAAGGCTACGACTTGGCCATCGGTTCGCGCTATGTATCGGGTGTCAACGTGGTCAACTGGCCCATCGGCCGCGTGCTGATGAGTTATTTCGCCTCGAAGTATGTGCGCATCGTCACCGGCTTCAAGGTACACGACACGACGGCGGGCTTCAAGTGCTACAAGCGTCGCGTGCTGAAGACCATCGAACTCGACAAGATTCGTTTCAAGGGCTACGGGTTCCAGATCGAGATGAAGTACACGGCCTACAAGATCGGCTTCAAGATCAAGGAGGTGAGCGTTATCTTCGTCAACCGCCGTGAGGGCACAAGCAAGATGTCGGGCGGCATCTTCGGCGAGGCATTCTTCGGCGTGATGCGACTCCGCTGGGACGGATGGACGAGGAAATACCCTAAGATAAGTGAATAGTATGATTACCTTGCTATATAGGGTTTATCAGATCATTATCGGGGTGCCCGTGTTGGTGATAGTGACCATCATCACGGCACTTGAGGTGGGCATCGGCACGACCATTGGCGACGGCCACTTCTGGGGCTACTACCCCGGGTGTTGGTGGGCCAAGATCATCCTGAAGACGCTGCTGATACCCGTCAAGGTGGAGGGGCGTGAGCATCTGGAGAAGGATCAGAGTTACGTGTTCGTAGCCAATCACCAGGGGGCCTTCGACATCTTCCTCATCTACGGCCACCTGGGGCGCAACTTCAAGTGGATGATGAAGCACCAACTGCGTAAGATACCCTTCGTGGGCTACGCCTGCGAGAAGTCGCACCAGATATTTGTCGACAAGCGCGGCCCCAGCAAGATACGCAAGACCTACGAGGACGCCCGCGAGATACTGAAGGAGGGCTACAGCGTGACCGTGTTCCCCGAAGGTGCACGTAGTTTTACGGGCCACATGGGCAACTTCAAGAAAGGTGCCTTCGCACTGGCCGACGAGTTGCAGTTGCCTGTCGTACCGCTGACCATCAACGGTTCCTTTGACATTCTGCCCCGTCAGCGCGGCGTCAATTTCGTCAACTGGCATCCCCTCACGCTGACCATCCACCAGGCCATCTACCCTGTCGGCCAGGGGCCAGAGAACGTGGATGCCACAATGCGCCAGGCCTACGACTCCGTGATGTCGGGCCTTGTGCCAGAGTACCAAGGATATGTAGAAAACCCTGACCAATGATAGCCAGAGCCCCATACCTCTTCCTGCTGCTCATCCTGATACCCGACTTGTATCTCGACCTCCATTACTGGCGCCGTCAGTTGTCTACTGGGCAACGGCTACTGCGCTGGCTACCCTCCGCCGTACTCGTCGCCCTGACGCTGAAACTCACCTACGAGCCGAACTTCATCCCCGACAGTCCCACCTTATTATATATATACCTCTTCCTGCTGGGGTTCATCGCCATCCCCAAGGCGGTCTATGCCGTCTGTTCCATCTGCGGTCTGTCCTTTTGCAGACTCTTCCGCAGCCGCAGGAACTACGGCAATATGATCGGACTGCTGGCCACGCCCGTCATCTGGTATATCCTCATCTACGGCTCGTTCGTGGGATTCAACAAACTGGAGGTGAATCGCCAGGCCTATACTTCCCCCGTCCTGCCCCAGGCCTTCGACGGCTATAATATCGTGCTTTTCTCCGATGCCCACGTGGGCAGTTATAACGGCAGCAGGCAATGGCTCCTGCAACGCGCCGTCGACAGCATCAACGCCCAGAAGCCCGATATGATTGTCTTCACGGGCGACCTGCAGAACATACAACCCTCAGAACTATATCAGCAGATGGACATCCTCTCGCAACTGAAGGCGAAAGACGGCGTCTACTCTGTGTTGGGCAATCACGACTATGCGGAATACGTCAACCTCGACAATTCCGGCAAGGTAGCCAACTGCCGCGAGACCGTCAGTCTGGAGCGACAGATGGGCTGGACGCTGCTGCTCAACGAGCATCGCACCATCAGCCGAGGTAAGGAGCGCATCATTATAGCGGGTATGGAGAACGACGGCGATGGCATCCACTTCCCCCAGAAAGGCGATGTCCAGAAGACGCTAAAAGGCACCGGCCAGGACTTCATCGTGATGCTGGAGCACGATCCCTCAGCCTGGCGCCGCAAGATCATCCCCGACGGACGCGCCCAACTGACGCTCAGTGGCCACACCCACAATATGCAGTTCTCCCTCTTCGGATGGTCGCCCATCTCGCTCAAGGGTGGTGAGGTGAACGGCTGGTACACCTTCAACTCACAGACCATCTTCGTTACCGCCGGACTGGGCGGACTGATTCCCTTCCGCTTTGGTGCTACTGGAGAAATAGTGGTGCTTACTTTGAGAAAAGCAGGGGAATAAGGAATTTGCGGCACACCTCGACGGGGAGTCCACGACGATGGGCATAGTCTCGAAGTTGGTCCTCCCCGATCTTCCCGATGGAAAAGTAATGGCTTTCAGGATGGGCCAGCATCAGTCCGCTGACGCTGGCGTGAGGCTTCATCGCCCCACTCTCCGTCAGTCGGATGCCTATCTGCCGCATATCCAACAGGTCGTTCAGCAGGAAGTTCAGGCTCGTGTCAGGTAGCGAGGGATAGCCTACGGCAGGACGGATGCCCTGAAAGTGCTCCAGTTGCATCTCGTGGATGGTCAGATGCTCATCCTTGGCGTAGCCCCAGTAGTGTTTGCGCACCTCCTCGTGCATCCGCTCGGCAGCCGCCTCGGCCAGTCGATCGGCCAGCAACTGCATCAGCATCTTCTGATAGGGATCGGCCTCGAAGTCGGTCTCCAGCCCCAGGTCGACCGTCGTGGCGAACACCCCCACCCTGTCCTTCCGGCCCGTCGAAAGAGGGCGGACGAAGTCGGAGAGGCAGCGAAACTGGCTATCGGGCTGTTGCTGGCGCAGGAGAGGGATGCGACGCTCTAGCGACAGTAGCAGGATGTCATCGCCGTCGCTATTGGCATCGTAGAGTTCAAAGAGGGCATAGACGTGGTAGCGGCCCTGACAGTTGAGTAATGCCGCCTCGGCCTCCTGACGAAGTTTCTGTTTTTCCTCGTCGGGTTTGTCGTGCATCCCCCAGGCAAAAAAGAAATAGGCCCAGTTGATGTAGGGTGCCACGTCGGCTATCTCGTAGGTAATCTTCATCTGAACGCGAGGGGCTGGCCGATGTAATCATGGTCTACCTGACCGTTGGCATAGACGGTATGGCCGTTGCAGAACGTGCGCTCCACCCGCCAGAGGTACATGTGTCCCTCCATCGGACTCCAGCCGCACTTGCTCTGGATCAGGTCGCGCGTCACCACCCAGGCCGTATTCGGACGCACCAGCACGAGGTCGGCCTGATAGCCCTCGCGGATGAATCCCCGCCGGCGGATCTCAAACAGACGGGCGGGATTGTGGCACATCAGTTCCACCAGCCGCTCGATGGTCAGCACGCCCTTGTCAACCAGTTCCAGCATCGTGACGAGCGAGAACTGGATCATCGGCATTCCGCTGGCTGCCCGGGCACAACCGCCCTCCTTCTGAGAGAGCAGGTGGGGCGCATGGTCAGTGCCAATCACGGCGATGCGCCCATCCGTCAACGCCTGTTGCAGCGCCTCGCGGTCGTCTTCCGTCTTGATGGCGGGATTGCACTTGATGCGGGTGCCCAGACTGGCATAGTCGCGATCCGAGAAATAGAGATGGCTAACCGTAGCCTCTGCCGTGATGGCAGGCGACTGGCCGAAGAGTGCCAACTCACGGGCCGTCGTCAGATGGGCCACGTGCAGACGGGCCTGGTGCTTCCGGGCCAGTTCCACGGCCAGACGGGTACTCTCGTAGCAGGCTTCCTCGCTTCGGATCTCAGGATGATGTATCACGGCAGGATCGTCGCCATAGCGCTGCTTGGCAAGGGCCATATTGCGGTTGATGATATCGGTATCCTCGCAATGGGTCATGATGGGGAGCGTGGCCGTCGAGAAGATACGCTCCAGGGCCTCGCGGCGATCCACCAGCATATTGCCCGTCGAACTGCCCATAAACAGTTTGATGCCTGGGATGCGATGGGGATCGAGACGGCTGAACAGGTCTGTATTGTCGTTTGTCGCACCGAAGAAGAAACTGTAGTTGGCGTGGCTCTTGCTGGAGGCCAGGGCAAACTTCTCCTCCAGGGCATCGAGCGTCGTGGTCAGCGGCACGGTATTGGGCATCTCCAGATAACTGGTCACACCACCCGCCACGGCAGCCCGACTCTCGCTCTCGATGTCAGCCTTCTCCGTCAGTCCTGGCTCACGGAAGTGCACGTGGTCGTCGATGATGCCCGGCAGAACGAAACATCCCGAAGCATCGACGATCTCATCAATCGGTGCTTCGGGAGTCTGGTTCCCTGGGATAATCTGCTGGATTTGTTCGTTCTCGATGACGATGGAGGCTACTTGCGTACGGCCTTCATTGACAATGGTTCCCCCTTCGACAAGCGTTCTCATTCCTGCGGGATATTGGTGAGGGGCGTGTGCAGCGAGTCGGGCGACTGCAACTGGGGGGCCGTCGGGGCAGCGGGTGTCGTCTGCTGGGGCATATCGTCATCCACCAGTCCGTTTTGCCGTGCCTGTATCTCGTTGGCCGTCTTGTAGTATTCCTTCACGTAGACGTCTTCCTTGAACTTCTTCGTGGCCTTGCTCATGATGTCTTCTATCTGCGGGGTCAGCACGGGATAGGGATAGGAACTGGTCATCATCATGAAGACGCCGGGGCCCAGCACGTTGTCGAAATTGTCGACGATGAAGTTCGTCACCAGGCTGTCCTCCTGATGGGCGATACGGGCGGCCTCCAGGTTCAGTTGCTGGTTGATTACCGCCTCGTCGATGCCGTCGAGCAACATCTGGCTCTGCTTGTGGGCCAGTTCGTTCATCTCGTTGTTCAACTGGTTGTGCAGCGTGATGAAGTCGTAGAGTTTCTCGTTCAGGGGCGTACCGCTGACTCGCTGGCTGGCGTTGTCCAGTTTGATTTCTATCTCGCCCTTCTCCACCACGACGGGCATAATGCTCTCGTCGTCCATATAGAGGCTGGCCATACGGACGGTATCCAGCAGTCCGGCGAAGCGGAACTTGCCGTGCACCACGTCGCAGGAGTCGATGTTCTTCAACTCCTGATCCTTGATAGCCTTCAGATAGAGTTTACTTCCGTCAAGCGATGAGATGGATGAAGAACCCTGTATGTTGTAGGATTCTGCACACGACGTCATCACAAGAACCGTCACCAATGCGTATACTATTCTGTTCATATGTATTTGTTTTCGTTGCAAATGTACAACGTTCTATCGAATCGGAGAAAAAAATTTGCGCATTTTAAAACAAATGCGCATTCTTTTATAGTTTTTTTTATTCTTTTGCCAGTTCTGAGGCGATTCTGTGCGTAGTATAGAGTTGTAGGATGGCGGCGATAAGCAGCGTGATGACCCACTTGTTATATACATATTCTATATATGTAATATGGTCGATGCCGAAGTAATTGCGCTGGCTGGCGAACATCAGCAGGGCCGATACCAGGAAGAGCACGTCGCTCAGCAGCATCATCCTCCGCAGGCGGCGGATGGTGACGTTCGGCCCGTCATAGCGCTGCTGCATCTGCATCGACGCGAAGCACACGGCCCCCACGGCAAACACGTAGGGCGCCCCACCCCATTGCAGGATGCTCGTACCGGCACCTACGACCATCAGCACCGCTCCCACCAGGAAGGCCACGTTCTGCCACTTACTCAACTGTCTCATCGGATACGATCGGATTGGGCGTACGGTCATCGTCGCTCAGGATGAAGATGTCCTCGTCGTCGGCCTTCATATAGTACCGTTCGCGGGCTATCTTCTCGATGGCCTTCGGATTCTTGTCCAGTTCGCGGATCTGAGCCTGGTCGCGCTTGAACTCCGCGTTATACTTCTCTATCTCCTCCTCCAGTTCGCTGATGCGATGGCGGTTCTTCAGATGGCTCATCACGCTGTTCTCATCGAGGAAGCCGACAATCAGCACGCCGATGAGACAGACCACCGAGTACTTCAGGGCCTGAGAATGCCACACCTTGAGGGCAATTACCTTTATGCGATTTACTACTTTCATAATTTCGTTGCAAAATTACAAAAAAATCTCAATTCTCAATTCTCAATTCTCAATTATTTTGTATCTTTGCACAAAAATTTTATCATTTGTATGGAATATATTGTCTCAGCAAGAAAGTACAGGCCCCTTTCCTTCGACACTGTCGTGGGTCAGGAAGCACTCACCACGACGCTGAAGAATGCCGTCAAGAGCGGCAAACTGGCTCACGCCTACCTCTTCTGCGGCCCACGTGGCGTGGGCAAGACCACCTGCGCACGCATCTTCGCCAAGGCCATCAACTGCCAGAATCCCACAGCCGACGGCGAGGCCTGCAACGAGTGCGAGAGTTGCCAGTCGTTCAACGAGCAGCGTTCGCTCAACATCTTCGAACTGGATGCCGCCTCCAACAATAGCGTCGAGCACATCAAGACGCTGATGGAGCAGACGCGCATCCCGCCTCAACTTGGACGCTACAAGGTGTTCATCATCGACGAGGTGCACATGCTCTCCACCGCCGCCTTCAACGCCTTCCTAAAAACGCTTGAGGAGCCGCCCGCTCACGTCATCTTCATCCTCGCCACCACCGAGAAGCACAAGATCCTACCCACCATCCTCTCGCGATGCCAGATCTACGACTTCGAGCGGATGACCGTCCGCAACACCATCGACCACCTGAAGCACGTGGCCGACAAGGAAGGCATCACCTACGAGGAAGAGGCACTCGCTGTCATTGCCGAGAAGGCCGACGGCGGTATGCGCGACGCCCTCTCCATCTTCGACCAGGCTGCCTCGTTCTGCCAGGGCAACATCACCTACCAGAAGGTTATTGAGGATCTCAACGTGCTCGACTCGGAGAACTACTTCCGCATCGTAGACCTCTCGATAGAAAACAAGGTGAGCGACATCATGGTACTGCTCAACTCGGTCATCAACAAGGGCTTCGACGGCGGGCTGCTCATCCAGGGTCTCGCCCGCCACATGCGTAACGTGCTGATGGCCAAGGACCCGCAGACGCTACCCCTGCTCGAGGTGAGCGACCAGCAGCGCCAGCGATTCGAGGAACAGGCCAAGAAGGCCGACACACGATTCCTCTATCAGGCCCTGCGGCTGACCAACCAATGCGACATCAACTACCGCCAGAGCAGCAACAAGCGACTGCTCGTGGAACTGACGCTGATCGAGATTGCCCAGATCACTCAGCCCGACGATGGTGCCAGCGCGGGGCGTCGCCCCAAGAAATTAAAATCCCTGTTTAAGAACCTGATACAGCAGTCTCAGCCCAGGAAAGCGGCCCCGCAGGTAGCCGCGGCTGAGCCTGTGGTGTCAAAGAGAGAAGACGAGAAGACGGGAAGTCAGGAAGTCGGGAAGACGGGAAGTCAAGAAGTCGGGAAGACGGGAAGACAGGAAGACGGGAAGAAGCCCGTGAGCACCCAGGCCCCGAACCTGAAGAACCTCGGCTTCTCCTGGAAGAACCTCCGCCAGCAGGCTAAGCCCTCGAAAATGAGCATCATCCCCGGCAGCATCGTCGAAACCAAGGAACGGCAGCAGACGGAGGATATGCCCTTCACCCAGGAAGACCTCGAGTTCCAATGGCTCTCGATGTGCAACCGAATGCCCGAGCATCGGCAGGAACTGGCCGGCATCGCCACCCGGATGAAGAACATGAACCCTGTCATCACTCAATTGCCCCAGGTTGAGGTGACCGTCGACAATGCCCTCATCAAGCAGGAAATGGAGATCATCCAGAAGAGTATCGTCAAGACCCTCCAGATCTATCTCCGCAACAACCAGATCACCCTCTCCATCCTCGTCTCCGACAAGCCCCAGCAGACCAAGATTCTCAGTCGCCGGGAGCAGTTCGAACTGATGAGCAAAGAAAATCCTGCCGTAGAGAAACTACGACAGGAATTCAATCTCGAACTGGCCTAAGCCCCTATTCACTTTTCACTCCTAAATCAGGTTCATCCCCAGCGCCTTGCACTCCTGACGCATCTCGTCGGGCCAGATGCTGGCCTGGATTTCACCGATATGCCCCTTGTGCAACAGCACCATACATAGACGGCTCTGCCCGATACCGCCGCCTATCGACAGCGGCAGTTTGTCGTTCAGCAGTTGCTGGTGGAAGTAAAGTTGCTCACGCTCCTCTTTGCCCTCCAGTTTCAACTGGCGCAGCAGACTCTCCTTGTCCACGCGGATACCCATCGATGACAATTCGAACGAACGGCCCAATACGGGATACCAGATTAGGATGTCGCCGTTCAGGCCCTGACGCCCGTTCTCGGCTACCGTCGACCAGTCATCGTAGTCCGGCGCACGACCGTCGTGCTTCTCCCCGTTCGACAACTCACCGCCTATACCTATTATAAATACGGCCCCATAAGCCTCGCAGATAGCATCCTCACGTTCCTTCGGCGTCTTGTCGGGATACATCTTCAACAGTTCCTCGGCGTGGATGAAGTGAATCTTCTCCGGCAGGAAAGGCTTTATCTGCGGATACGTCTCACACGTCAGATACTCCGTTCGACGGATGGCCGCATAGATGCGCTCCACCACGTTCTTCAGGAACGACAGCGTGCGATCCTCCCTGCGGATCACGGCCTCCCAGTCCCATTGGTCCACGTAGAGCGAGTGCAGGTTGTCCAGTTCCTCGTCCGCGCGGATAGCGTTCATATCCGTATAGATGCCGTAGCCCGGCTCTATCTTGTACTCAGCCAGACTCAGTCGCTTCCACTTGGCCAGCGAGTGAACCACCTCGGCCTTGGCGTCGCCCAGATCCTTGATCGGGAAGGTCACGGCGCGCTCAACGCCGTTCAGGTCGTCGTTGATACCCAGACCCTTCAGCACGAACAGAGGTGCCGTCACGCGGCGCAGTCTCAACTCCGTGGAGAGATTCTGCTGAAAGAACTCCTTAATCAGTTTGATACCCTGCTCCGTCTGCTTCATATCCAGCAGCGCTTCATACTTCACAGGTTTAATTACTTGTCCCATATTTCAGTTTATGTTTAATTTGCGTGCAAAGGTATCATATTTATTGCAATTGTGCAAGCAAAACCAAAAATATTTTTGCAAAATGACACAATTCCTTGATTTCTGCTAACATTTTGCACCTTTCTGCCCATCAGTTAAGAAATCATAATTCTCGATTCCCAATTCTCAATTCTCAATTAATCTTCGTACCTTTGCATCCGCTTTCAGGCAATTGGTCCCGTAGCTTAGCTGAATAGAGCGTCAGATTCCGGTTCTGAAGGTCTTGGGTTTGAATCCCAACGGGATCACACACCGAAAATATCGAGAAACTCCCATAAATAAAGGGTTTCTCGATGTTTCGTATAAGGAAATCAGAGTTCCATTTTTGGTTCTCATTTCCAAATTTGATCCCCGAAATCGCCGCAAAAAAGCCGCAAAAAGGACCCTAAAATAGAGAATCGCCGCAAAATCGCCGCAAAAATCGCCGCAAAAAAACAGGGTCGAAATTGACGCAAAAAAGACCCGATGAAGGCTTATATATTGACGCGAGGATTGGTTCCTGTATTAACAATTTAAAAGTTTATCAAAATGGCAACCATTTCCATTGAATTCGGGAAGGAATCTTCCCAAAAGACGCGTGAGGTCTATCTGTTGGTAAGACAGGGCAAGACCAGACAAAGAGTAAAAACAGGAGTAAGACTCAATGAACAAGAATACTCTCCCAAGACGAAGAAGATCAAGTCCATTGAGAAGGTTCGTATTGTCGAGAAACTGAGGTTAGACCTCATCGACAACATGAGTAATCTGACTGCAGGGGCTATGGCAGGAGACCCTGATGATGCTCATACCATTACAAAGAAGATCATCAAGAAGCAGGAGAAGAAGGAACTGGAGTTCTTTGCGTATGCAGAGGATTGGGTGTCAAGAGCCAAGATCAAAGGTGCCAAGAACTATCTGACCATGCTCAACACCCTCGAAAGGTTCTTGGAATGCCGCAAACTCTTCTTCCAAGAGATTACCGTCACATTCCTCAAAGACTTCGAGGCGTTCCTTGATGACCGCCCAAGAGCACAATCACTCTACATCGGACAGATGCGTCACATCTTCCGTGAAGCGATGCTGGAGTACAACACCGATGATGAGATTGTCATCAAGAAGTAAGCCATCAGTGAACCCCGTCTTGTTAGATTCTACGAAATATTCCTAAAAAGTTGGAGAGATTCTTAGAGATGTCAGAGGATTCTCCAAGATTCTTGGAAAAAGTCTGAAAGTCTTGGAGGATTCTCAAAGTGTGTCAGAGGATGCCCTTCTGCTTGAGGTTATGCGGAAGCAGTTCCAGCAGGTCGCGTGAGTAGTCCTCGTCATAGTCATGGATGTGGGTAAAGAAGTAGTTCAGCCATTTGCGGACATCGACCTGCGCCAGTTTGCAGCATCCCATAAAGG
>FLNX01000213.1_pt1 | contig 15383 bp, 14 predicted proteins | sample 1140341 | NCBI WGS metagenome assembly FLNX01 (sample SAMEA3878208, study PRJEB12797) | bioreactor metagenome | biome: Moose rumen | place: Sweden | collected 2011-10
AAAGTTGGCCATGAGTGGGGTGGGAGGGAGTTGTGGAGGGAGACTGCGGAGATACCGCACTATATTGAACAGAAGCCGCTTCTTTCTGTGCTTGTCCCGTAAACTGCGGTATTTCCGCAGTCTTATTAGGCAGTATTCCCAACTCCCTTGCTGCCTTTGCCGTCCCAGCCTTGAATCCCCAGATGACGTGCCCCAGGTGCTTCTCCATCCTTTCGTGGACGAAGAGGATTCCATGGATATGATCAGGCATGACGCACAGTTTAATCACCTCTATCTGAGGGTGATAATGTGGGATGGCCTGCCAGCAGGCCTTCACGGCTTCTCCCAGAGGAGAGAGAATAATATGCGGCGCATCCTCTCCCTCCTTGATGTCTGGGTCGCCGACCAGCCTTCCGAGCAATGGCCTTCTTCCCTCAATGGCAATTGTAATCATGTAGATACCTCTGTCAAGATAGTCGTTTTGACTACAGCGGCGCTTCATCGAGGGCTTCTTGCCTTTGGCGTATTTCTCCCATTTTGTAGGGCTATTATTTTCTTTCTTCTCTTCCATGGCTCTTTTTTTTAGTTTTGTATACTGCGGTATTTCCGCAGTATACGGGACTGTTAGTGCGCCTCAAGCCAGTTCTGACCAAAGCCGGAGTCGGCTACGAGGGGAACGGCGAGGCTGATGGCGCTTTGCATCTCTTCGAGGACGATTTTTTCGACGCGCTCTTTCTCTTCTGGATAGACTGAGAAGTTGAGTTCGTCGTGGACTTGGAGGATCATCTTCGAACGGATGCCTTCGGCCTTGAAACGGTTGAAGATACGGATCATCGCCACCTTGATGATATCGGCCGCTGTGCCCTGGATGGGGGCATTGATGGCGTTGCGCTCAGCAAAGCCTCTGACGGTGGCGTTGTGGGAGTTGATATCCGGCAGGTAGCGGCGACGACCGAATAGGGTAGTGACGTATCCTTTCTGGCGGGCCACTTCTTTTGATTTCTCCATGTAGTCGTGAACCTGCGGGAAGGTGGCGAAGTAGCCGTCTATCAGCATCTTAGCCTCGTCGCGAGGGATATCGAGACGCTCAGCCAAGCCAAAGACGGTAATGCCATAGATGATACCGAAGTTGGCCCGCTTTGACTTCGTGCGTTCATCACGCGTCACTTCTTCGATGGGTTTCTTGTAGATGTTTGCTGCTGTGGCCGCATGCAGGTCTTTGCCTTCGCGGAACACTTCTATCATCTGAGGATCCTGCGACAGATGTGCCATCACACGGAGTTCTATCTGCGAATAGTCTGCTGAAAAGAACAGACAACCAGGCTCTGGCACAAAGGCTTTGCGAATCTCCTTGCCATCTTCGCCTCGGATGGGAATGTTTTGCAGATTGGGGTCGCTGCTCGACAATCGACCTGTAGCGGTAATCGTCTGATTAAACGAGGTGTGGATATGGCCTGTACGCGGATTTATCAGTTTCGGTAGGGCATTGATATACGTGCCGATTAGTTTCTTTAATCCTCTGTGTTCCAAGATATCTGCTACAATTTCATGCTTGTTACGCAGTTGCTGAAGCACTTCTTCCGATGTGACGTATTGGCCACTCTTCGTCTTCTTTGCCTTCTCGACAATCTTTAATTTATCGAAAAGAATTTCACCGACTTGCTTGGGCGAGGCGATATTGAATTGCCCACCTGCGAGTTCATAGATTCGTGCTTCGAGTTCGTTCATTCTATCCGTCAAAACCTTTGACGTTTCTTGCAGCGATTCCGTATCCAGACAGACGCCGTTCATCTCCATCTCTGCCAATACTGGCATCAATGGCATCTCGATATCATAGAAGAGGTCTTCGCACTCGAACTTCTTCAGTTCCGGCTCCAGTTTGTTCTTCAGTCGGAGGGTGATGTCTGCATCCTCGGCCGCATACTCATAAACCTGAGAGGGTGGGAGAGCGCGCATCGATTTCTGATTCTTTCCCTTCGGCCCGATGAGTTCATCGATGTGGATGGTCTGATAGTTCAGATAGATCTCCGCCATGTAGTCCATGTTGTGATGGAGTTCGGGCTGGATGAGGTAGTGGGCGATCATCGTGTCCCACATCGGACCAGCCAACACGATGTCGTAGTTACGAAGCACCTCGAGGTCGTACTTCAAGTTTTGTCCGACTTTGAGGATTTTCGGGTCTTCGTACACCTCTTTAAAGATATTAACAATTCGCAACGCTTCTTCACGATTGGCCGGAACAGGGACATAAAACGCCTCAAATTCCTTCACGGCGAAACTCAAACCGACCAATTCTGCGTCGATAGGATTGGTTGATGTCGTTTCCGTGTCTAGACTGAGAATTTCATTTGTCCTAAAATAATCACATAATTTTCTTAAATCTTCCTCATTATCAACGAGTTTGTAGTCGTGAGTGGTCGTTTTAAGCGTCTCAAAACTCGAATTTTCGTTCGAAGTCGGAGCCTCGGCGGGAAATTCTGCAAAGAGATCGAGTTGTGCATTCACAGGTTTTTGCGCTTTTTGTGTTTTTTTAAGAACTCGGTCTGCGAACGACTTCATCTCCAGTTCGAGGAGCAATTTGCCCAGTTCATCCTCATCCGGCTCGACGAGTTTCAGACTTTCCATATCGAGTTCGATGGGCACATCGGTCTTGATGGTTGCCAGGAAGTAACTCATCTTGATATCGTCGACATGCGTCTCGACCTTCTCGCGAAGTTTGCCCTTGATCTCCGACGATCGTGCAATCAACTGCTCGACACTTCCGAAGTCATTGATCAGTTTCACGGCTGTCTTCTCTCCGACACCTGGACAACCAGGGAAGTTATCAGCCGAGTCACCCATCAGTGCCAACAAGTCGATGACGGCAGATGTCGATGGAATGCCGTATTTTTCCATCACTTCCTTTGGCCCCATCACCTCATAGCCGCCTCCATGCCGAGGCCGATAGATGAACACATTATCCCGCACCAACTGTCCATAGTCCTTATCCGGCGTCAGCATAAAAGTCTCGATTCCATCGGCGCCAGCCTTCGTTGCCAGCGTTCCGATAACATCGTCAGCCTCGAATCCATCGACCTGTAGGATAGGAATCCGATAGGCGCGCAGCAGATCCTTGATGATAGGTACAGCCTTGCGGATATCTTCTGGCGTCTCTTCACGCTGCGCCTTATATTCAGGGAACGCTTCACTGCGGAAGGTAGGGCCGTGCGGGTCGAAGGCCACGCCGATATGGGTGGGTTTCTCTTTCGTCAGTACCTCGTTGAGTGTATTGAGGAAGCCCATGATGGCACTCGTATTGAGCCCTTTTGAATTAATTCGCGGGTTCTTGATGAAGGCGTAATAACTACGATAAATGAGCGCATAAGCGTCTAAAAGGAATAATTTCTGCATAACTTTCTTAATTTTGTGCGTAAAATTACTAAAAATTATCGGTATTCCAACGATTTTTACTAATTTTGTCACGAAATTCTGTGAGATATGGATTATTTGTCAATCATAAAGAGCCCAATTGCGGCAGATTTTAAGGACTTCCAGACGAGGTTTCAGGAGGCTCTGACGCATAGTGACGGGTTGTTGGCGAGTGCGCTGGAGCATATCCGTCAGCGTGCTGGTAAGCAGATGCGCCCTATGCTGACACTGCTTTCGGCTAAGAACTACGGAGAGGTGTCGGAGGTGACGCAATATGCGGCTATTGCCCTCGAACTTCTGCATACGGCCAGTTTGGTTCACGACGATGTGGTTGACGAGAGTAGTGAGCGTCGGGGTCAGGCTTCAGTGAACGCCTCTTATAATAATAAGGTGGCTGTGCTGGTGGGTGATTACATCCTCTCTACCTGTCTGCTGAATGTCTCGTTTACGAACAATCAAAGAATTATATATTATCTTTCTGAACTTGGACGAACACTTGCTGCAGGTGAGATTCTCCAGTTGCAGAACATCAACAATCAGGAGATATCAGAAGACGCTTATTATCAGGTGATTAAGCAGAAGACGGCTTCGCTCTTCGAAACCTGTTGTAGTATGGGTGCGCTCTCGGTTGGGGCTTCAGATGATGATGTCGAAATGGCAAAACTTTTCGGACAAAACTTAGGTACGATTTTCCAGATTCGTGATGACATCTTTGATTATTACGACTCTTCGGAAATCGGCAAGCCGACAGGTAATGATATGGCCGAGGGCAAGTTGACTCTTCCTGTCATCTATGCACTTAATCACTCCGATTTCGAGCCGATGAAATCCTTGGCTCGTAAGGTGAAGGCAGGCACAATCAATACCGATGAAATCGCCGTTCTCGTTGAGTTTACGAAGCGTCAGGGTGGTATTGAATATGCTCAACTGAAGATGGATGAAATTGCCCTTCAGACGCAACGCTATATTGATGACTACGTGAAACCGGATCTGAAGGATGCCTATAATGCTTATCTTGAATATGTCATACGAAGGAATAAATAAAGGGTGAACGCTTGGTTCACCCTCTACTTATCTTAGAAGAATTTCACCTCTTCGCCAATCACCTCGCTCAGCAACATATTAGCCAGTCGGCTCGTTCCCATTCGGAACCACTGATTCGTGAGCCATTTTTCGCCCAGAACCTCTTTTACGATGGTGTAGTAGATCAGAGCGTCCATCACCGAATTAAGGCCTCCAGCGGGCTTAAAACCGATCTGAATGCCCGTCTGGTCGTAGTACTCCCTGATGGCCTGACACATCACGTACGCTGCCTCTGGTGTGGCGGCTGGCTCGAGTTTGCCGGTAGAAGTCTTGATGTAGTCGGCACCTGAATACATGGCCAGCAGTGATGCCGTCTTGATGTTTGCAGCCGTCTTCAGGCAACCTGTTTCCAGGATTACCTTCATCTTCTTGTCACCGCAGGCCTCCTTCATCTGCTGGATTTCGTCGCAGACGGTCTCGTAGTCGCCGCTCAGGAAGGCACCCACGCTCTGCACCATATCGATCTCCGTGGCGCCGTCTTTCACGGCCAGTGAGGTCTCTACGGTCTTCACCTCGATGAGGGCCTGAGAACTCGGGAATGAGCCGCTGACGCAGGCAATCTCCACACCGTCTACTTCCAACGTCTCAGAGACGATCTTCGCAAAACGGGGATAGACGCAGATGGTGGCTACGTGGGGGAGGGTAGGGTATTGCTCCTCGAACTGGTTGACGCGCTCCGTAAAGGCCAGCACACTCTCGTCGGTGTCTGTGGTCTTCAGCGTCGTCAGTTCCACACTGCCCATCAGGAATTTCTTCACTTCCAGGTTGTCGTTCTCGTGCACTTTCTCAGCAATAATCTTCTTGACTGCCTCCTTCACTTCCTCGTCAGAGATTTCGAGGTTGTACTTGCTCAGGGCTTCCTCTATGCGCCCTTTTTCAATCTTGTTTTCTGCCATAATTATATAGTTTTATGCTAAAAGTTTCTTGTTGTGGATGTGGCGGAGGGAGTCGCGATTCGTCTTCTTTTCGATAGACTTGAGCAACTCCGTCGTGAGGTCAACGCCCGTCTGATTGGCCAGGCAGAGCAGTACCCAGAGCACGTCGGCCATTTCCTCGCCCATCGCCGTCCGTCCGTTGTCCTCGCCTCGTGGGTCAGAGGCTTTCCACGACTGATCGCCGTAGCGTCGGCTCATGATGCGCGCCAGTTCGCCTACTTCCTCCGTCAGCACTGTCATGTTCGTCAGTTCTGAGAAGTAGCGCACGCCGTATTCCTTGATCCAGCGGTCTACCAGTTCTTGTGCTTCCTTTATTGTCATCTTGCTCTTATCATTTGAATCAACAATAGGAATATGCATATCAGGATGATGATGATATACTGCTTATTCTCACGCTCATACTCCTTCCAATGGAAAGCCTTGTAGAGGAAGGGAATCAACAACAGCAGCATACCTACTCCGCATGGCCACGCACCATAGTTGTAGCCTACCGTATAGCCTATTATTGCTCCGATAATCAGCAGGAGCATGCCTGCCACTTCGATTTCCCTGAGATAACGTTTCATAGCCCAAAGAGCGATAATCCGACGAGCACGAGAAAGGCCACGGCGATATAGTTCGACATCTTATCGTTCTCCTTCCAGTGGATGATGGTATAGATGCTTGTGATGACCATGATACCCAGGCCGATCCATACGAGGATTCCCATGCTCAGAACACGGCCGATGATATAGCAGATAAGTGCTGCAAAGTTTGCGTAATTGATGTACTGTCTCATAAGTTTTTTCTTTATATTTTTACTATCGTTTATATACAACCAGTCATTCTTAGTTCTCCTGAAAATAGGACATATCCCCAAAATATTAATCCTAATAAAATAAATACTTTCAGAAGCATATCTTTCTTGATATTCACGAGCAATCTCGGTATTATCAAAATAAATCCTCCCCAGAATAGTAGGATATAGTCGCTAATTCCCCAAAAGGTATATTCATAAAATCCTTCACCAACTTCCAGGAACCCACCAAATAAAATAATCATACCCAGAGGATGTAGAATAATTGATGCTATTATCATAATTATTCCTATGATAAACCCCCAATTGATTATTTTCTTTGATAGTTTCATTACTCTTTATTCTTAGTATCCATACAGATGGTGACAGGCCCGTCGTTGAGTAATTCGACCTTCATATCCGCGCCGAATTCACCAGTGCCGACGGGTTTGCCGAGGGCCTCAGAAAGATGGGCGCAAAAAGTCTCGTATAAGGGCACGCTGATCTCGTGGCGGGCTGCTCTCAGCCAGGAGGGGCGATTGCCCTTCTTGTAACTCGCAAACAGCGTGAATTGCGAAATAACGAGGATATCTCCGACTTTTGTTTCGCCTGTGGCCGTTCCCTCAGCGTCGAACTGGCAGATTTCCATGATAGAGCGGTTCATTACGTGCTGCTCATCGTCGAACACTCTGAGGCCGATAATTTTCTTCACCAGCCAGTCGGCGTCCTCGCTGGTATCCTCCTCGCAGATGCCCAACAGCACGAGGAATCCGGCTCCGATGCTGGACTTCACGTGGCCTTCGATGGTGACGCTGGCGTGGCTGACTCTCTGTATGACTGCTCTCATTCGGTTTTTAATTTTCGGCAAAGTTACGATATTATTCTGAGACTACCAAATTTCGACCTCTAATAATTGAGTAACAAGGTAACAGGTAACAAAGTAACAAATAGGTAAATTGAAACGTACTGGAATGAGATAATGTAACATAAGAATTATATTATTATATAATATATTATAATATATTATATAATAATATAATTTAATATAGATATCCAGTTAATTGTGAAATTGCTTTTGTTACTTTGTTACCTGTTACCTTGTTACCAGCAGCCAATAGTTGTCTCTTGGGGCTCAATAAGAGGCTCTTAATTAGAAATAAGTGGTTCCTGCTGAAAATAGGAAACTACTATTTGCGAATTCTCAGGCTCCTTTTGGATGAAAATGCTGATATACTATTTCTGCTTTTGTTGGCCCAATGACGACAGTCAGTTCTTCCAGACTTGCCTCCCGTATTCGTTTGACCGATTTAAGCCCATTTAGAAGCCCGTCACGCGTTTTTGGGCCGATGCCCTTGATGTCATCCAACTCGGAGTGCAAAGCCCGCTTAGAACGCTTGTTTCGATGGAATTCGATGGCAAAGCGATGCACCTCGTCCTGAATCTGCGTGAGAACGTGGAATAGTTCTGAATCTACTTTCAATGCGACCTTCAGCGGCGGGAATCCGTAGAGCAGTTCGTTCGTGCGGTGACGGTCATCCTTGGCCAGTCCGGCGATAGGTATATCGAGGTTGAGTTCGTCCTGAATGACCTCACGGATTACCTCCATCTGACCCTTTCCGCCATCGGCTATGATGAGGTCGGGTAGGGGTTGTTCTTCCTCTATCAGGCGGGTATAGCGGCGGTGCACAACCTCTTTCATCGAAGCATAGTCATCTGGTCCTACAACGGTCTTAATATTGAACCGTTTATAGTCCTTTTTCGAGGGCTTCATAGCCTTGAAAACGACGCACGAAGCGACGGCATCTGTACCAGAGATATTCGAGTTGTCGAAGCACTCTATCTGATAGGGCAGTTTGGGCAGATGCAGTTTGTCCTGCAGTTCCTTCATTAGGCGCGTCTGCTTCTGCTCTGGATTCAGTTTTTCGGCCTGCTTCAGACGGTCGAACTTATACTGTTTTCCGTTCATAATCGACAGGTCGAGCAGGGTCTTTTTATCGCCACGCTGAGGGATGGTGAAGGTCACGTTTTCGAGTTCTACATTCACCTCTTGCGGTACGATGATTTCCTTAGCATCGCTCTTGAATCGCTCGCGTAATTCCACGATACCAAGTTGCAGGAGTTCCTCGTCTGACTCATTCAGTTTCTTCTTGTACTCGATGGTAAAACTCTGGTTGATCGAGCCGTTCGAGACGTGGATATAATTGATAAAAGCCATCTTCTCGTCACTCGTAATTGAGAACACATCGACGTTGTTAATCGTATGGCTGACCACCTCGCTCTTGCTCACAAAACCATCCAGCGTGATGTATTTCCGCTTCACTTCCTCTGCCTCCTCGAAGCGCAGTTCCTCGCTCAGTTTGAGCATCTCTTCCTTCAGGTCTTTGAGCACTTGACGGGTATTGCCTTTTAGGATCTCTCGCGCCTGCTGAATGTTCTTCTGATAGTCTTCTAATGACTGTTTGCCTACGCACGGGCCCATACATTTCTTGATATGGTAGTCGAGGCAGACCTTGTATTTTCCCGTTTCGATACCCTCCTTTGTGATAGGTTGACGGCAGGTTCTGGGGTGATAGAGTTCCTTGATCAGATCCAGGACAGCGTACATCGTTCCGATGTGAGAGTAAGGGCCGTAATAGGTGCCCCATTTCTTGTTGATGGTACGGGTTTTGAAGATACGTGGTAGGTACTCATTGGTGACGCAGATAGAAGGGTAGGTCTTGCCGTCTTTCAGCAGCACGTTATAGCGTGGATTGTATTTCTTGATGAGAGAATTTTCCAGAAGCAGCGCATCTTCTTCGGTATTTACAACGGTATAACTGATGTCGAATATCTTGCTGACGAGTACCTTTGTCTTGAAGCGATCGACCTCCGTATGGAAGTATGACGATACCCTCGCTTTGAGACTCTTCGCCTTGCCTACGTAGATGATGGTGTGCGTCTCGTCATAGAACTGGTAACTGCCAGGTTTGTCTGGTAGTCGCTTCACGATACCCTTCAGATACTCTAATCGTTTCTCGTTTTCTTCCCTTGTCATACACTGTTGTTCTTTGATTCACTCTTTTCTGTTTTCCTTTTGAATCCCGTTTATACAAAGGCGTTCCCCGTGATTATGTTTCACGTGAAACGCCCTTGGTGCTCTATTAAACTGTGACGAGCGTGGTGAGGTCAATGCCCTCGAAGAGGTCACGTCCGTGCAGCCCTTCGTCTGTGATTTCTATGATGAAGTTCATATAGATCTTCTTCGGGTGGAAATGGTTCACGAGTTTGTAGGCTGCCTTAGCCGTTCCACCTGTAGCGAGCAAGTCATCGTGGATCAGCACAACGTCGTTCTCATCGATAGAATCAACGTGCATCTCTATGGTATCGACACCATATTCTTTTGAGAATGATTCCTTGATAACTGTTGCGGGCAACTTTCCTGGCTTTCTGGCGAGTACTACACCACAGCCTAATCTTCCAGCCAAGGCCGAAGCCATCACGAATCCACGACTCTCAACACCAACGATCTTTGTGATGCCTTTATCCTTGTAAAGAGCCTCCATCTCGTCGAGCATAATCTTCATACACTCGGCACTCTTGTAGAGTGTAGTCACGTCACGGAAGTTAATACCCTTCCTTGGGAAATCTGGTATGCAACGCAGATTGTCAATCAGTACTTTGTTGTTCATAATCAGTAAGTTATAATTGTTAAACACCTTTGTTTGTTTCACGTGGAACGTCGTCCAGTATGCTGCTCAGCCAGAGCAGCCCTCCGTCCTCTCTACCTTCCCATCAGCACCAGCAGCACGTTGATGTCGCTCGGGCTCACGCCTGGGATTCGGCTGGCCTGAGCCAATGTCTCTGGCTGAATCTTCATCAGTTTCTGTCGGCACTCGGTAGATAGTCCTTGCAGTTCTTCGTAGTTGAAATGGCCGCGAATCTTGATATTCTCCAAACGGTGCATCTTATCAGCCACGACACGTTCGCGCTCGATATATCCTTTATATTTCATCCGAATCTCCGCCGCCTCTGCAATCTCTTCCTTCCGATTATTCGGACGGTCTAACACCTCTTTCAGTTGGGGAATGATTTCCGCGAGATTCGCAAGGTTCAGTTGCGGACGGTTCACGAGGTCTACCAATTTACAGCCGAACTGGAGTGGGGTAGTGCCAAGGGCTTCGAGAGCCGAATTGATGAGTCTTGGTTTTATCGCAAAGTTCTGGCAGAAATTCTCGATTTCTTCGATGTGCTTTTTCTTCTCTATCCACCAGTCGTAACGGTCTCTCTTGGCGATGCCCAGTTCGTAGGCTTTCTCCGTCAGGCGAGCATCGGCATCATCCTGGCGTAGCAAGATGCGGTATTCTGCTCTTGATGTGAACATCCGGTAAGGCTCATCCACGCCCTTCGTCACCAAGTCATCGATAAGCACGCCGATATAAGCCTCGTCGCGATGGAGGATGAGGGGCCTGTATCCATCTGCTCCCTCCGTTGTGTGTGCTGCTGAAATACAGCAGCCTACGGAACCAGCCTTCAGCGCCGCATTGATACCGGCAATCGTTCCCTGCCCGCCAGCCTCTTCGTAGCCCGTCGTTCCATTCACCTGCCCCGCAAAGAAAAGATTACCGATAATCTTCGATTCCAACGAATGATATAACTGCGTCGGGTCGAAGAAATCGTATTCTATCGCATAGCCTGGCCGATAGACCTTGATATCCCTAAAGGCGGGTATCTTCTTCAGCGCTTCTATCTGCACCTCCATCGGCAGCGAAGACGAGAAGCCGTTCAGGTACATCTCGTTGGTGTCTTCACCTTCAGGCTCCAAGAAGAGTGGATGCTTGTCACGGTCGGGGAAGGTGACGAGTTTTGTTTCTATTGAAGGACAGTAGCGGGGGCCGATGGACTGGATCTGTCCGTTGTAGAGTGGGGAGTCGGCCAAGCCGCTGCGAAGCATCTCGTGAACCTCCGCGTTGGTATTGACCGTCCAACAAGGCAACTGTTTCAGCGCGCCGCCTCGATCCATATAACTGAACTGATAGGGACGGTTCTCGCCTGGCTGAACCTCCATTTCATCGAAATGTACGGAGCGCTTATCGATGCGGACAGGCGTACCTGTCTTCATTCGTGCTGAGTTGACACCGTGCCTTGTAATGCTTTCTGTGAAGTGGGCGACGGCAGGTTCTGCGATTCGTCCGCCAGGCACCATCTTCCGTCCGATATGCATCAAGCCATTGAGGAACGTACCAGCCGTCACGACGACACACTTCGCATAGATCTCCGCTCCCCAGATAGTCCTCACGCCGACAGCCTGTTTTGTCTGTCGCTGTGCCCCAGCGACCTCCTCCACAATCAGTTCCTCTGCCTGATCCTGCCAGACATCGAGATTCTCGGTTTCATCGAGCATCCGCCGCCACTCCCAGATAAACTTGCCTCTGTCGCACTGCGCCCTTGGACTCCAGACGGCGGGCCCCTTGCCGACATTCAGCATCCGGAACTGAATGGCTGTCGCATCAGTCACCAGACCCATCTGACCACCGAGCGCATCAATCTCTCGCACAATCTGTCCCTTGGCGATACCACCAACGGCGGGATTGCACGACATCTGCGCAATCTTGTTCATATCCATCGTGACGAGGCAGGTCTTGGCACCCATATTGGCACTGGCGCAAGCCGCTTCGCAACCTGCGTGCCCACCTCCAATCACAATCACATCGTATCTTAATACCATATTAATTAGTTTTCTGCCCGCAAAATTACAAAAAACTTTGGTAATTCACGGCCTGTTTCAGGAAAATTGCGTATATTTGCTGACGAAATCGCAAGTATGAAGCAACAGATGAGAGAAAACCAGTCCTCTATAGACAGACTCCGAATCGGCCTCCTGGCCATCTGCCTGTACTTCTTCGGCAGCATTCAGGCTCAGCAGAAACACAGCAATGGGGCAGACGACATACTCCAGTACGTGCCGTATGCGACAGTGGTGGGACTGAAGGTCTGTGGCGTGGAGAGCCGCGACGACTGGACAAAACTGGCTGCGACGACGGCTGCCTCGTGGGTGGTGACGGCAGGGGTGGCCTATACGCTGAAGCATACTGTCAAGGAGTGGCGACCTGACGAGACGGATCAACATTCGTTTCCTTCCGGCCACTCAGCCTTCGCCTTCGCAGGGGCTACCATGCTGCATAAGGAGTATGGCCATCTGTCGCCTTGGATTTCTGTTGCCGGCTACGGTGTGGCCACCTTTACGGCAGTCGACAGGGTGGTGAAGGAGCGCCATCACTGGTATGACGTTGCGGCTGGGGCGGGTATCGGATTCCTCTCTGCTGAACTGACGGACTATCTTTGCAATCGATTCTTCAAGCGCGATCAAGTGGTCGTCGGATTCGCTGGCAATCGTCTTGATGTGGCCATCCGCTGGTGATGAAGATTTGTATGGATTTCGTATAAATAGTGAATTTTTTAACGAAAACGTTTGCGTTTTTCATAATTTTATATTAATTTTGTACCCTAAACGTGTGCGCACGTACCTAAAAGTAAGTATTTAACATTCTATAATTTATTTAAAATCAACAACTTATGTGGTTAATCAATTCATCAATTGGTAGAAAAGTTGTAATGTCCGTTACGGGTATTGCGCTGATCTTGTTCCTGACATTCCATTGTTGTATGAACCTGGTCGCGCTCTTCTCTGAGGAAGGTTACAACATGATTTGCGAATTCCTGGGTGCCAACTGGTATGCTGTTGTAGCAACACTTGGCTTGGCTGCCCTGGCAGTGATTCACATCGTCTACGCATTCATCCTGACTGCGCAGAATCGTAAGGCTCGTGGCAACAACCGCTACGAGGTGTCTACGACGACGAACAGCAATGGCCTGCTGGACGTGGCTGAGCGCTGGGCTTCGAGCAACATGCTCGTGCTGGGTCTCATCATCCTTATCGGCCTGTTGGTTCACCTGCAGAACTTCTGGTACAACATGATGTTCGCAGAACTGGCTGGTATGTACACCTCTATCGACCCCGCCGATGGTTTTGGCTGGATCAAGGAGACGTTCTCTCATTGGCCGCTCGTGGTGCTTTATCTGGTATGGTTCTGCGCCATCTGGTTCCACATTGCTCACGGCTTCTGGTCGGCTATGCATACCCTCGGTGCCAGCGGTAAGATCTGGCAGAGCCGTATGCAGTGCATCGGCCTGATCTACGTCAGCCTGCTGATGCTCGGCTTCACCGTCGTGGTTCTCGCGTTTGCGTTCGGATGCGCTCCCTCACTTGGCTGCTGCTAATTCATTATTCATTCTAAAAACGAAAAAGTTATGGCAAAAGTAATTGATTCTAAGATTCCCGCAGGTCCAGTACCTGAGAAATGGAAGGAATATAAGGCTCACCAGCGTCTGGTAAACCCGAAGAATAAACTGAAACTCGACGTCATCGTCGTTGGTACTGGTCTGGCTGGTGCCTCTGCTGCTGCTTCACTGGGTGAGATGGGCTTCAATGTGATTAACCTGTGTATCCAGGACTCTCCCCGTCGTGCTCACTCTATCGCTGCTCAGGGTGGTATCAACGCCGCCAAGTGCTATCAGAACGATGGTGACTCTGTCTATCGTCTGTTCTACGACACCGTGAAGGGTGGTGACTATCGTGCTCGCGAGGCTAACGTTTATCGTCTGGCTGAGGTCTCTAACAATATCATCGACCAGTGCGTGGCTCAGGGTGTTCCCTTTGCTCGTGAGTATGGCGGTATGCTCGCTAACCGTTCGTTCGGTGGTGCTCAGGTAAGCCGTACGTTCTATGCCAAGGGTCAGACCGGTCAGCAGTTGCTGCTCGGTGCTTATTCTTCTCTGAGTTGTCAGGTGAAGGCTGGTAAGGTGAAACTCTATACCCGTTATGAGATGGAGGATGTGGTGATCGTTGACGGTCGCGCCCGTGGTATTATCGCCAAGGATCTGACGACAGGTAAACTTGTTCGCTTCAGCGCTAATGCCGTTGTCATCGCTACTGGTGGTTATGGTAACACCTATTTCCTGTCTACCAACGCTATGGGTTGCAACTGCACCGCTGCCGTTCAGTGCTATCGTAAGGGTGCTTACTTTGCAAATCCCTCTTACGTTCAGATTCACCCCACCTGTATTCCCGTTCATGGCGACAAGCAGTCTAAGTTGACGCTGATGTCTGAGTCGCTGCGTAACGATGGTCGTATCTGGGTGCCGAAGAAGATTGAGGATGCCAAGGCTCTGCAGGCTGGAACGAAGCAGGGCTGGGAGATTCCTGAGGAAGATCGCGACTACTATCTGGAGCGCCGCTATCCGGCATTCGGAAACCTCGTGCCTCGTGACGTTGCCTCTCGTGCCGCTAAGGAGCGCTGCGACAAGGGCTTCGGTGTGAACAACACGGGTCTGGCTGTGTTCCTCGACTTCTCAGAGTCTATCAACCGTCTGGGTCTTGACATCATTATGCAGCGCTATGGTAACCTCTTCGAGATGTACGAGGAGATCACCGACGTATTCCCTGGCGACCTGGCCAACGAGATTAACGGCGTGAAGTACTACAAGCCGATGATGATCTATCCCGCTATCCACTACACGATGGGTGGTATCTGGGTTGACTACGAGTTGCAGACCTCTATCCCCGGCCTGTTCGCTATCGGTGAGTGTAACTTCTCTGACCACGGTGCTAACCGTCTGGGTGCTTCGGCTCTGATGCAGGGTCTGGCCGACGGTTACTTCGTGCTGCCTTACACCATCCAGAACTACCTTGCCGATCAGGCTGTCTGGCCGAAGGTCAGCACCGATCTGCCTGAGTTCGCTGAAGCAGAGAAGAAGGTTGACGCTGAACTCGACCGTCTGCTGAACATCAAGGGTAAGCGTTCTGTTGACTCTATCCACAAGGAACTCGGTCACATCATGTGGGAGTACGTTGGTATGGGCCGCACCGCTGAGGGCTTGAAGACTGGTCTGAAGAAGATGCACGAACTGGAGAAGGAGTTCGATGAGAACCTGTTCGTTCCTGGAACGAAGGAGGGCCTGAACGTGGAACTCGACAAGGCTATCCACCTCCGTGACTTCTTCACAATGGGTCAGCTCGTTGCTTTCGACGCGCTGTCTCGTAACGAGTCCTGTGGTGGTCACTTCCGCGAGGAGTACCAGACAGAGGAAGGCGAGGCCAAGCGCGACGACGAGAACTACTTCTATGTAGGCTGCTGGGAGTACAAAGGCAAGGGCAACGAGCCCGA
>FLNX01004441.1_pt1 | contig 15361 bp, 18 predicted proteins | sample 1140341 | NCBI WGS metagenome assembly FLNX01 (sample SAMEA3878208, study PRJEB12797) | bioreactor metagenome | biome: Moose rumen | place: Sweden | collected 2011-10
CCCTAGGGTGCTGAGTAGTTACCTTTGAAAATAAAACAGTATCTTTGCCCACAATATAAATGCAGCATTATGATAGTAACCAGTCAAACAACAAATACGAAGCCGAGTGGCAAAGCCATTTCGACTCGTAATAGGGTAATGGCAAGTACAATGTCAGTAGACGAATACTTCGATGAACTGATTGAACAGGTGCGCGAGGATTATGCAAATCTATGAGGTTCGAATCAGTCATGGAGCTCGTGTAGACTTCCATGTCATCCTCAACCGTGTGGTGGTGACTGTCAAGGATGAACTGGTCGGCATACTGCCCCATAAGTGGGAAGAACCAGTCACGATTCCCATAGTTTACTAAGGAATCGATATCGAAAGTCTTAAATGAATTTAAAAAATCGCATGTTTGCTAGGTGGGCAACCAACTAGCAATTAATGATGGATTACGTTTACACGCCAAAGGGAAGAAAAGAAAAAACAAGCCCGTAATAACTTGTCTAAAATTGCAGGAGAGTTAAAAGGCTAATAGTAAAGTGCTAAATGTCTTTTATTGAAGATGTCAGAATGGTATAAAACTTTCACAAACGCTGCTAATAAAATCCGTATAAAGAGTGTTGTTGACAACCTTGTTAGGTTGTTTATATTGTCATTAGGCTTATTTCTCTTTGCTGCTATATTTGTCTCACGAATATGGGTGCTGATATTTTTTGCAGTTGTTGTGGGATTAATCCTGTTAATGATAATTGTCTCATACTTTTTTTGTTTGTTTACCAATCCAGATTTACTTCGTTCAGAGGACTATAACATAAGAAAACAATCAATTGAAGTTTTGGGAGATAAAGACAACTATCTTCCTGTAGATTTAGGTCATTATGTTAAAATTGCAAATCCATATTCAGAAGTCAAGCATATAGAAATGGAGGACATGGTTAATGAATAAGTACGCTTACATCCTCTCTTATGACAGAGACGATAATATAGATTATAAGTCAGTCCACGAAAAGATAACATCTTTGGGATGTGTGTTGAACTGGTTTCATTATATCAAGTCTTCTTACATTCTTATGACTTATTATTCATCGGCAAAGTCTTTTGCAGAGAAAATTTATGAGATATTCCCTGATAAAGATTTCTTGTTGGTAGAACTGAATTTAAACAATCGTCAAGGTTGGCTTCATAAAGATGCATGGGAGTGGATAAAAAGACAATGCGACAGTACAAAAAAATCTTTGGCGATGGAAGGTCCTTATCCATTGAATGAGGATGAAATAGACAAGCATATTGAGAAAGAGAAAATTGGTAACTATGCATATGGGCATGTTGATGAGGATGGAACGTTTGTTGTGGAGTATGTAGGTCGTTCGGATTCCTGCTTAAATACTCGTATACGACATGGTTTAGGGAAATATGATAGTTTCAAGTTCAGTTATGCAAACTCTGTTAAAGAGGCTTTTGAGAAGGAGTGTATAAATTATCATGAATTTGGAGGGAAGGAAGAACTGGATAATGAAATACATCCAGCGAGACCAGAAGGACAAAATTATGATTGTCCTTTAGAGGATTGTTCAGAACTATAGTGTTGTATTAATAATATTCAGAATTCAAGATAAACAAATGGCGTAAACAGTTATAGATTAATTAAGAAGTTTATGCAAAACATTTGTAAACAAATAGAAAGTATCCATTCAGAACTGTCAAAAATGAATTTGGCCGATAAGATGGGGTATATAATTGGTAAGCAAGCCGAAATTAATTCATATGCGAGCCAAATTGTTCAGAATAGGGCTTTACGAGGCTTCTTCACTTTGGAAGAGCAGATTGCCGTCCGACAGTTACAAGACATACAGAATTATCTAAACACTCAGAAGGCTGATATAAATAGGGAAATTCATGACGAAATAGGCAAGAAACTCTTCAAAACTATTGTTAGTTTAGGGAGGTATACTTGATTATTCGTGAAACTTCGTGCAATTCGTGTTCGAAAGATTAAAATAAATGGAAATTATTAAAACCCCAATAGATGGTGTCCTCGTGATTGAACCTAAGGTTTTTGAGGATGTCCGTGGCTATTTCTTCGAAACCTTCTCCCAGCGGGAGTTCGATGAGAAGGTGGCACCAATCCTTGGGCATACAATACACTTTGTTCAAAATAACGAAAGTATGTCCTCTTATGGGGTAATGCGTGGCCTTCATTTCCAGCGTCCACCATTCACCCAAAGTAAACTAGTACGCTGTGTCAGGGGCGCAGTTCTTGATGTTGCAGTGGACATTCGTAAAGGTTCGCCAACCTATGGGCAACACGTTGCCGTAGAACTTACAGAAGAAAACCACCGCCAATTTTTCGTTCCTCGTGGTTTTGCCCAAAGGCTTTGCTGTACTGAGTGAGACAGCGGTCTTCCAGTACAAGTGTGATGAGTTCTATCATCCAGAGGCAGACGGAGGTATCAGCATTCTTGATAATTCTCTGGGCATTGACTGGAGAATTCCCACAGAGCATGCTCTATTAAGTGAGAAGGACACGAAACATGCTATGCTGAAGGATTTCGATAGTCCATTTGATGTTAAGATAGACCTGTATAAATAATACTTTTTTTTATTAGCGTATGAAGGGAATTGTATTAGCAGGTGGTAGTGGTACTCGGTTGTATCCTATTACAAAAGGAATCTCAAAACAACTGATTCCAATTTTCGATAAACCGATGATATATTATCCAATCTCGGTTTTGATGCTTGCTGGTATTCGCAATATCTACTCCTTATGATCTTCCTGACTTCAAGCGCTTGTTAGCCTCGATGATTGGTCGCAATTTGAAAAAGATTTTGGTAAGCCAGAGTAAGTTCTTATATTTGACTTCTTACACTTTTCAAAGAAAGAATTGGCTGATAACAAAGCAAAATCAACCATCGGTCATTGCTCGCATAGCGAGGAAAAGTAATTGACAGTTCACAGAAGGGGTTTCAATGAAAAGGAAAGATACTATGGACAGAAAGAAGAATGATATATACATTTTGAATGATTTTAAGACCGCTCTTCAAATGTGGAATCTTAATCATCTGCAAGTTGATCGTAGCAAAATTAATCAACTGATGCCGAAGGTTCGTAACATACTAAATGTGACAAAATCAAATAAGTATATAAATATAGATGCCCCTCTGAATATAGGCGGTCAGCATATTGTAAAAGATGGTAATTGTTTAGATTTTATATTTGGAGCCCCTTTTGACCTGAACGTCACTTCTTATGTCTATGATGCTATAGATTCAGCCATAGGAGTATTGTCTGATGATGAGTTTGAATACCCAGTAAAACAGCGTACTGTTGATAATGTTCAAGAACAAACAGAGAAAGCAAGCAAAAAAATCTTCATAGTTCATGGACATGATACAAACGTACGAAATGAAGTGGAATTGTTTGTACGTAGCATTGGGTATGAACCTGTCATACTTTGTAAGCGTGCCGACAAGGGAAACACCATAATTGAAAAAATAGAACGAGAGGCAAAAGATGTTTGTTATGCTATTGTAATTTATACATCATGTGATTTAGGTAAAGATAGAAATGAGGTGGACTTAAAACCGCGAGCAAGGCAGAATGTTGTTTTTGAACATGGGTTTATGTGTGCTCATTTGGGAAGACAACATGTTTGTGCTCTTTTAGAGGAAGGGGTAGAGCAACCTGGTGATCTTAAAGGCGTTATATACAAACCTTTGGATGCTGCAGGTGCCTGGAAGTATTTGATAGCAGATGAAATGAAAGCAGTTGGATTAGATGTTAATAAGAATTTGATATAGTGTCTATTTAGGGATTGTCGTGAGACACAATGTAGAAAAAATTATTGGAGATGCAAATCCATAAGTCAAGGTTGCGCTCGGTGACGTTGGGAGATGTTTGCCAAGCAAGAATAACAGCGGTTTAGCCCCTTTAATGCAAAGAAAATGGAACATTATGATTACTTAATAGTTGGCTCTGGTCTTTTCGGAGCGACCTTCGCTTATCGTGCAAAACAAGCAGGTAAAAAATGTTTAGTGATAGACAAACGTCCGCATTTGGGTGGAAACATCTATTGTGAGAGCATTGAGGGCATCAATGTGCATAAGTATGGGGCACATATTTTCCATACTTCGAACAAACAAGTGTGGGATTTCGTGAACTCCATCGTACCTTTCAACCGCTATACAAACTCTCCCGTTGCCAACTACAAGGGCAAACTCTATAACCTGCCATTCAACATGAACACCTTCTACCAGATGTGGGGTGTTACCACGCCTGAGCAGGCAAAGGCAAAGATAGAGGAACAAAAGGCTGAGGCGATGAATCAGTTCATAGTTCATAATTCACAGTTCATAGTTGACGGCATGTATAAGCCACAGAATCTGGAGGAACAGGCACTAACCCTTGTCGGAAAAGATATCTTTGAGAAGTTAATCAAGGAGTATACAGAGAAACAATGGGGGCGTAAGTGTACCGAACTTCCGGCTTTCATCATCAAGCGCCTTCCTGTACGTCTTGTCTTTGACAATAACTATTTCAACGACAAATACCAGGGCATTCCTATTGGTGGCTATAATAGACTGATTGACGGTCTGCTTGAAGGAGTTGAGACGATAGTGAATTGTGATTTCAATATTCTGAAACGTGAAATCAAGACCGAGAAAGATGGCAGCAAGACGATAGACCCGACAGGTCTTAGTTTCCCTGCCATTAATTTCAGATCCTTAGTCTACTGTGGGCAACTTGACGAATACTTCGACTTCAAACTGGGGAAATTGGACTGGCGTACAGTGTCATTTAAAACTCGTATAGAAAATACCCCAAACTATCAGGGCAATGCCGTTGTTAATTATACTTCTCATGATAAGCCATATACTCGTGTCATTGAGCATAAGCATTTTGAGATGTTCGGTCAGGAAGTATACGATTGTCCGAAGACAGTAGTTAGCGAAGAGTATAGTACTGAGTATAAGAATGGCATGGAACCTTATTATCCAGTCAATGACGAGCGTAATAATGCCTTGGCAGAGCAATATAGGGCTTTGGCTACTCTGGAGCATAATGTCATCTTCGGTGGTCGTCTGGCAGAGTACAAATACTACGACATGGCACCTATAGTGGAAAAGGTTCTCAATGTGGGATTTAAATAGTTTCTTAAATAATTTTTTTCTGTAATATCTCTATGGAATACAAATTAGGGACTATATTTTGGAAAGTTGTCCTTTGCTTGATGACTCCAATCTTAATTTTTTCCTGTCAAAATGACGATAATGTCGAACCAGTGGAATTTACTGAAAGTATAGTTATTATCCCCGATATACAGTATTACACGAATACCCCAGAGCGTTTCCATTATCTTGAGTCCATTGCTGATTATACAAAAAGGGAAATGAGAAATATTTCTGTCTGTCTGCAAGTTGGAGATGTGACTAACAATAATGAGGATTGGCAGTGGGAAAATGCATATCAAGAGTTTTTCACAAAACTACCTGCCGATCTTCCTTTTGTCTATTGTTTAGGTAATCACGATTATGGAGATAATGGTTATTCTGGAAAAAGAGAGTCTAATCAGCCAGATAATATGCGACTTACAGGAGACTTTTCATTGTCTAATAGTAAATACGATAATTACATAAAGTTGGTTAATTTAGGCTCTCAAAAATATGCGATTCTATCTTTGGAGTTTGCGCCAAGAAACGAAGTGTTGGATTGGGCAAATGAGATGATTAATGACTATTCAGACACTTATTTTGTTATATTGACCCATGCATTTCTTAATAATCAAGGAAAATTGTTTGATTCAACAGATTCCAATTGTGATAACAAATATTCTCAAAAATCATATAAGATGGGTGGGGAATATTTGAACGACAGTAAGGAAATATATGATAAAATAGTTTTTAATAATACAAATGTAAAAATGGTGATATGTGGGCATTGTTTATACAAAGATTTTATTGCTACAGAGTTCGTGAAAAACAGTATGGGTAATGATGTCCCTTGCATAATGGTTAATTATCAGCATGATATAGACGGAGGAAGTGGAAATATAGGACTCTTGGCATTTAAGAATAAAAAATTCTATTTGTATTCCTATTCTACTAAATTCAAGATGTTTACAAGGTTCTTTACGTCTTTTGCTGTAAATTGAATAGTTTTTACACATGAAATATTCAAGAGTATGGGTACAATTCAAACAACAGGGGGAGTTCTTCATACATCAGATATAGCTTTTATTACTAAAAGTATTTGTGATGTATTTCATTGTAGGGAGTCTCAGATTACTGATTTGGAGCCTCTGCAGAAAGGGTTGACAAATTCTGTCCTCTCTTTTAAGTATAATGGAGGAAAATATGTGTACCGCTATCCTGGTACGGGTTCTGAGACATTGGTGGATCGAGGACGTGAATCTATAGTACAAAAACAGATAGAAGACGCAGGAGTTGATACAACCTTGGTTGCAATGAGCGTTCAGCATGGATGGAGAATCTCTCGATATGTTAAGAGTCGTCCTTTTAACTATCATGATGTCAACGACATGGTACGCGGTATTATTCTTCTGCGAAAATTGCACAAAATAGAACCCAAAGTCCGATGGGAATTTGATTTGAAGTCAAAATGGGAGAGCATCCGTGATATGATTCCCGCAGAAAAATATGGAGACAATTTTAAGGAGTTTGAAGATTTTTCTGCCATACATGATCGTGTTTATGCTCTGTATGAACTCGCTAAGAAGGACGGTATTCATTATGGTTTAAATCATGGTGATTGCCGGGATGAGAATTTTCTAATCAATGATACTGAGATTCACCTTATTGACTGGGAATATGCTGGTTATGGAGATCCTGGTTTTGATGTGGGCTCTTATATATGCGGCGGTGATCATTCAGAAGAGGAGGTTGATAGAATCCTATTTATCTATTTTGGCCGCACCCCAACAGCTGTAGAGAAGCGACATTTCTATGCCTATATAGGAATAACAGGATTTTTCTATATGCACTGGACAATGTTTAAGGAGTCCAAGGGGCAGAAGATAGGCTATTTGAAACCTCTCTGGTATCATTTTGCAAAAGAATACAGTAAAAAGGCCCTGGAATTATATAAATAAAGGAGATATTAGCATGACATATATTATTTTAGTAGCAGGAAAGGGTGAACGTCTTCAACCTTTAACTCTTATCAGTCCTAAGAGTTCATACAGGCTAGATAACGAAACGACAGTGCTTCAAAGGATGGTGAGAACCATTCGTAGGTATGATGATGACGCAGAGATTGTTGTGGTGATAGGTTTTATGAGCGGTGAGATAAGGAAGCAGATACTATCGGAAAATGTAAAGTTTGTGCATAACCCTTTCTACGCCGTCACAGGTTCGATAGCGTCCCTTTGGTTCGCTCGTGAGTATCTCCAACGAGAAAATGTCGCCATCATTAATGGAGATGTGGTTTTTGAGGACAAACTTATAAAGGATATGATTTGCAATCACACAGATATTCCCTATGTGCTTGTGGATTCCACAGCAACAACAGATGGAAAGTACAATGTTCAAACTCAAGATGATAAAATCTGTGTGATGAGTAAGCAACTTTCATCTTATTTTGCGGTTTATGCAAGTGTTATTAAACTTGATGCGGTTACCTCTCGTTTCATGCTGGAAGGATTGGAGAAAATGGTAAATGAAGGTATGTACGGTCAGTTCTTTGAAGATGTGTTAGTTCAGATGATCTTTTCTGAGAACTTTGAACTTTACTACAAAGACATTAAGAACTATCGGTGGTCTGAGGTCGACAGAGTGGACGATCTGTTGAAGGCCAAGGAGATTCACCAGAATTCTAAGATTGAGGGAATTAACAAATAAGAAAAGTATGAATTATGCTATATTATTAGCAGGAGGAATAGGCAACCGTGTCGGTGCAGGAATACCAAAGCAGTTCGTTGAGGTATTGGGAAAACCTGTTATTGCCTATACAATGCAAAAACTTCAACAATTTAGTCAGATTGATGCAATCGAATTGGTGTGTGTCGATGGTTTTCAGGATAAATTGAGAAAAATTGCAGATGATAATGGTATCAGCAAGGTTATTAAAATTGTGACGGGAGGAAAGGACTATGAGCATTCCATCATCAATGGCGTAAAAGGTCTGGAAGGCATAGCCAAAGATGATGATGTTGTCATGATTCATTGGGCTGCCTCTCCTTTTGTCAGAGAGGAAATAGTCAATGATAACATCAAAGTCTGCAAAGAGAAAGGCAATGCCATGAGTGCATGTTTTGCGTTTATGCTTTATGGTACTAATAATGGTGATCATGCAAATCAAGTTATAAACAGAGAAACCTTTAAGACCCTTTCTGCACCTCAAAGTTTTCTATATAAAAACATAATTGAGTTTTATCGTCAGGTAGAGGAAATGCATCTTTTTGACTATGTTGAGGCACATACTACTACGTTAATGGCTGAACTTGGACTGCCCATCTATTTTTCTAAGGGTGATCAGACAAATATTAAAATTACAACACCTGAGGATATAGAACTTTTTAAAGGCTACGTCTTAGTTCAGCAGTATAATGAGAAACATAAAGATTCGAATGAATAGAAACGCAATCATACTTGCTGCAGGTAAGTCTAACCGCTTTGCCCCTTTTACCTATGAAAGGCCAAAGGGACTATTCAGGGTTAAGGGTGAGATTCTGATAGAGAGGCAAATAGAACAACTTCTTGAGGCAGGTGTTAATGAGATATATGTGGTGGTGGGCTATATGAAGGAGAAATTCTTCTACTTAGAACAGAAGTATCCTGGCACTCATCTCATTGTAAACAATCGATTTGGTGTGAAGGGAAATCTTTATTCTGTTTATGTGGCTAAGGAACATTTGGCTAATACATATCTCTGCTATGCTGATCATTATTTTGTGAACAATCCTTTTACGAATGATAATCCAGAGAACATCTCTTTTCATGCTTGTATGTATAAAGAAAGCAAGTTTGGTGAATTTTCTGTAGATAGTTCTGATGCGGATGTGATTACGGGTGTTAATCTTGGTGGCAGCAATCAACTATCTATGGTAGGCCACGCTTATTTCAATGAACGTTTCTCTAATGTCTTCAGAAAGTTGATGGAACTTGAGATAAATGATTTCCGTGTAGCAAGTCTTTTTTGGGAAGAGTTTTTCCAGCGGCATCATAAACAGATGTCACTTTTCGTAAAGAGATACAATGAAGGGGATATTTTGGAATTCAATAGCATTGATGATCTGCGTCAGTTTGATTCGGATTTCCTCTTCAATGTAGATTCTGAAATAATTTCCAATATCTGTAATACGCTTCACTGTAATCCTAATGATATTAAAGATATCAATGTCATCAATGCAGGTCTGACTAATGTTAGTTTTTGTTTTAATGTTGATAATATCCAGTATGTTTATCGTCACCTAGGTGGTACATCTGGTAATCTGATTAATCGTGAGGCGGAATTGTTCGCGCAGATGAAAGCTAAGGAACTAAAGGTGGATAAGAGTGTGATTACAATGAGACTTGAAGGTTGGAAACTCTCCTATTGCGTACAGGATTTAGTGGAATGCGATTTCCGTAAATATCCGGAACAACTCAAGAAGGGTATGAAATACCTCCGAAAGATGCATGCTATTGAGGTCAAAGAACCCATTAAGATCTTTGACGATTTTGAAGAGGGAGTCAAACTGATGAAAATTGCTTCCACTACAAAGGGCAACCTCTTAGTAGAGTTTGCAGAAGAGATTGCCAAGGCAAAACGCCTTTCAGAATATCTTAAGGCAGATGCTGAACGCTTAGGCATCAAACCAGTCATCTGTCATAATGACACTTACGAACCAAATTATCTTGCGACAAAGGATGGGGACCTGTATCTGATAGACTGGGAATATGCCGGTATGAATGATCCAGCCAATGACTTAGCATGCTTCTTCTGCCGATACGACTATACTGATGAACAGATTGAAGTGTTTATGCGTGAGTATTTCCAGCGTGAACTAACCTCCGACGAGCATCGACATTATTGGGCATACATAGCACTTTGCGCTTTCTATTGGTTTGGATGGGGGCTCTACAAGGGTAGTGTAGGTGATGATGATGGATTCTTCTTCCTCCTTGCCTATCGCAATTTTCACAGATTTATAGACCAGGCTTTAAAAATGTATGAGTAGTATGATAGATAATGAATTGCAAGAAAGATTAAGAACTCAATATAATCCTGACGGATCTCAATTGAGAAGAGCCCAGTTAAGGATGGTTGAAATGCTTTGTTTTATCGATGAAGTTTGCCGAGCTAATGATATTACATATTGGCTTAGTTTTGGTACTTTGTTAGGAGCAATCCGTCATAATGGGTTTATTCCTTGGGATGATGATACGGATATCTGTATGCCTATAGAAGATTTGAATAAATTTAAGAGCATAATGTTAAAAGATAATCCTAGCAAAGAGTATGTTATACAATGTCATGAATCTGATCCAAACTATTATAGAAGTCAATGGTTAGTGTTGAGGGATCTTAAAAGTGAATACATCCAAGATAGCAGATTTCATAATGCGTTGAAATATAGAGGTCTGCAGGTTGATATATTCCCAGTAGAAACCAGTGTTTCATATAGGTTGAAACGCATTGTTGATTATGTCCAGTTAAAATTTTTGATTTTGCCTAGTCTTTCAGACAAATTAGTTTATACTTTTTTAAGACCTTTTCGTAAATTTGTATGGTACTTCCAAAACAACATACTTATCCCTCTTTGTCGCAAATATCCAAATAGACAAAATGAGAATTCTTATTTTATTTCTTATGGAGTAAAATTACCATATAAATATGTGGGGAGTAAAAACGACATATTCCCATTATTAAGGGTATCATTTGAGGGAGAAGAATTTAATGTTCCCAACAAATATAAAAAGTATCTTGCAAACTTATATGGAAATTGGGATGTAGTCCCTGCTTCATCAGATATCCAAACACATAATGTTGAAGTGGTATTCAAGTAGTTCGCCAAGAATTTGTTAACAGACCTTTGTTAGCATAAATGGTTTGTAAGCGTCCAAAAATGACGTATTGCGGCGATTTAGATAATTATATAGCAAAGATTGCCGCATAAAAATGTGGAAAGGTAAGCCATCATTTTAGCGTAAGGTCATTCAAAAGTAAGGTAAGCCATCATTTTAGCGTAAGGTCATTCAAAATATAATATTTACCTTTGTCTCCAAATTCAAATTTCAGTTGATTATGGAGACAAGAGAGTATTTTGAGAAAGTGATGCAGGACTACAACCAGAACCGTAATGGTCGGAGCCTGCGCAAGTATTGCAAGGATGAGGCAGTGGACTACAAATGGCTGCAAGAATACAAGAGGACATATCCCAATGAGACAAAGCCAGTCCAGAAATTGGAACCAGACCCTCAGTCTTTCATTCCCTTGGTTATCGAAGAGGAGAAGACTCAACCCAAGTCTGTCTGGCAGGTATCTCACCTCCGTCTGGAGAGTCCCGACGGTGGATTCATTGACATCAACAGTAATAATCTGGCAGCAGTAACAATCTTGCTTCAAAGTCTTTCGTCGCCATGCTAAACTTCAAGAGTAATATTACTTATTATCTGAGTTCGACACCAACAGACATGAGAAAGGGGCGCGAGGGTCTGGCAGGGGTTGTCCGTGCCCCGATTCATACGATGATTAACGGTATGAACGTGTTCTCCTTTGCCATCAGTAGACCGCCGAAGTCTGTGGAGCAGTTTTTGGCAGATTACAATATCGACAGGAACACAGACATTGACTATTTCTTAATTCATCAGGCGAACAAGATGATTGTGGACAGAGTGGTGAAGAAACTGAAATTGCCACAGGAGAAATGTCCTTATAACTTAGAGGAGTTCGGCAATCTTGGTGGTGCCAGCATTCCGTCGCTGATGGTGACGAGGATAGCAGATAAACTGCGTAAGGAGCCAACGACAATCCTTGGCTCTTCCTTTGGTCTTGGTCTCAGTTGGGGTACAATGCTGTTGAAGACAAAACCAATGGTGATGCCAGAGATGATTTTTATATAGATTTTGTGATTTTTGCCTGTTAGTTTTGTTCTTTCACAAATTATTTGTATCTTTGTCCCGCAAAACTTGATGGTATGCAGAAAATAGTCATTGATAGGTTCAGACAAGTGAGTCATGCAGAGATTGAATTGCGTGACTTCCTTTTCCTGATAGGTGAGCAGGCAAGTGGGAAGAGTACGATAGTAAAACTCGTCTATTTCTTCAAGTCGTTGAAGCAGGATTATCTTTCGCTGCTGAACGGTGAGAAATTCCCATCTGACAAGGAAATGAAAAAGCAATTTATTCGTAATATCCAAAATAAATTCAATGTCTATTTCGGTTTTACGAGTTTGCTTGACAAAGATTTTTCCGTGACATTCCATTTCTCTGAGGAAAATAACTATTCTGTTACTTTGTCAAAGGGTAATGCGCTTCAAATAAGGTTTAGTTATGAATTTTGGAGTCATCTATCTACTCAGACAGTTCTGCTTAATAAGTCTATCAAATCATTGTCGGGCCGAGCGCGAGTAAACTCTAAGACTAATTTCTCCGTCAAGGAGCGTCTTCGTAATACGATAGGGCAGAAGAAACAGGAAGCAGCCAATCTGGTGTTTTGTGATGAAAGGGACTGCCTGTTCGTACCAGCAGGGCGCAACATCACCGTGTCTTACCCGGAGCAGTTTCAGTTGCTCTTCTTCGGAGAACTGCAGACTGCGATGGCAGCCAAGAAAGAAAGTAACACCATCGACCTGACTCTGATAAAGGATTTTGTAAGTTACTCAAAGTTACTATCAGACTATTTCTCTGGTTGGCAAGAGCAGAGCAGACAAACGCCGTTCCTGAAACGAGTACAAGAGACGGTAAGAGGAATACTGCATGGACGTTACAGGAATGAAGATGGCTATGAGAAAATCTTCTATAGTGACAGTGAGTTTACGCCGTTGAGCATAGCTTCGTCTGGGCAACAGGAGTCCATCCGTATCATCCAGGATGCACTCTATATCTTAACGGAGAATTTCAAGGCTTCCCGGATTATTGAGGAGCCTGAAACCCATCTGTTTCCAACCGCCCAGAAACTGCTTATCCAGTTGCTGATAATGGTAGCAAACAAGACGAGCAGCCAAGTGATTATTACGACGCATAGTCCCCATGTGCAGGCAACGTTCAACAACCTGTTGTACTATACAAGGATTCTTCAGGACAATCCAGAGAAACGAGAGGAGATAGAAGAACGGTTCAGAACGAAAGGGTTTGATGTGAATAAAGCCGAGCGGCTAAATGTGCTGGCGGAGAAATTCCAGGCATACGCCTTTAAGCCTGGGGATGAAGTGTACTGTCATTCCATCGTAGAGGATGCAAACCAACTCATTGGCGAGAACTTCATTGACGAGGCCACTGAAGAAATTTACGACGAGTTTGACTTTTTATATTCACTCCTTTAAAAGAGCCAGAAGATGAGAGAGGCGTTTTCGAATGCTGTAAGCAGCCGTTTCACTTCACATCCTTTTACTGTAGACAGGGGGAGTGATGCGGTCTTATACGCATACGACAGTGCTACTGACCATCGTACTTACCTAACGGATTCGGATGCTCAAAAAGATATTTCGCTGGAAATAAACAATGTCAGTGGAACAGAATTGATGCATATATGTGTTGACGGCGGAATGATTGAGTACGGTCTTGAAGACTATGTCGGCGATGGACAGCCTCATGGAAGATGTGATTGCATGATATTCAATGATGCCAAATTAGTGTTCGTAGAGTTTAAGATGAATGTTGAAACACTGAAAGACAAACGCATTTGGCAGATCTGTAATGATGCGATGGGGCAAATAGAAGATTTCTCCAGCCATCTGAAGAATGTGTTTCATCTGCATGGTGATGAGTTCTCCAACTATTATGCCAAGGGTAGTGCATCGGCTTTAGTATGTATTAAGACTGCTCCAGGGATGAATGCCCGACGTAATTCACAGCGGCTTACTGCCAAAGACACCTTCACCTCACGGACGGACTTGAAGATAGAGTACAAGACGAGCGTAGCATTTTAGATTTTAGCGAGTAAAATACTTTTTATACTCCATGGTAAACATCGCAAGGTGTTCACCCTTTAAGTTTTTGCATATAATCAATTAAGTTATGAGTGAAATGTAAGTAACCCACCGTAAGCGTCCGAACCTTGGGCCTGGCCAAATTTGGATGGTAAGCCATCATTTTAGCGTAAGGTCATTCAAAATATAATATTTACCTTTGTAGAGAAAGAGAGAAAACGACATAGGCTTCGTCTCTGCGAACAGCTACGAAATGTACTAAATTGTTTTGTCAAGAGGATGATGAACTAGTTGGCGGCCATGTAGTGAAGGTGCCTGATGATGGAAATGTCTATCTTACACCATTATGCTATTCACACAATCATTACAATTATATTTCTGAATATAATGTTCTTGATGGAAATCTGCTTTTGGTTCCCGATAAGGATTTAGAAGAAGAGGATTGAAAATGAATATAATTAAGACAGAAATAGACGGCGTGATAATCATAGAACCACGCATATTTGAGGATGCCCGAGGCTATTTCTTCGAATCATTCTCCCAGCGGGAATTCGACGAGAAGGTTGCCCCTATCCTTGGGCATACAATACACTTTGTTCAAGACAACGAGAGCAAATCATCCTACGGTGTGATGCGTGGTCTTCATTTTCAGCGACCACCATTTACTCAGAGCAAATTAGTGCGCTGTGTGAAGGGTGCTGTTCTTGATGTTGCCGTAGATATTCGTAAGGATAGTCCTACCTATGGGCAGCATGTTGAGTGTTTGCTTACAGGACGTGACGAAGAAGGAATACGCATAGCTAATGAGTTGGGCAACACTATCTTCTCAGACATCAGCCTTCAGACATCAGCCATCGGCTTGCAGTTCTTCATCCCCAAAGGTTTTGCCCATGGTTTTGCGGTGCTGTCAGAGACGGCAGTGTTCCAGTACAAGTGTGATGAATTTTATCACCCAGAGGCAGATGGAGGTATAAATATACTTGACCGTTCACTCATTATAAATTGGACAATTCCAACAGATAAGGCAATCTTGAGCTTTAAGGACATAAATTATCCACTTTTGAAGGAATTTGATAGCCCATTTGATTAATATTTATTTCTGGTAACTACTCAGCACCCTAGGTCATGAGTAGTTGTTTCACTGTTTTACGACAGCAAGTATGGCGTTGTATTTGGAATTCCCGTTTTTCATCGCAGTCTCAACAATGGAGTGTAGCTTGGCAAAATCGTCAGCTCCTCCGTCGGTGCGGAAGCATCCGCTGACCTTCTGTTTTATCTTTATTTTCCTT